>Ga0172381_10000246_pt1 | contig 66470 bp, 84 predicted proteins | sample Leawel6488metaG_FD_119754 | JGI IMG/M metagenome (GOLD analysis project Ga0172381, IMG submission 119754) | Leachate microbial communities from a municipal landfill in Southern Ontario, Canada - Leachate well 64-88 metaG | ecosystem: Engineered > Solid waste > Landfill > Unclassified | place... | reverse complement strand
GTATTCCCCAAGATACTCCAAAAATATCTTAATTTTGGTTCCCATTGTCATATCCGGCTACGGTAACCTATTTATGAGCTATCCACTATATTTCGCTAACAGTTTTAATGAGCTAGAACGTACAGATTGAAAAATCGGTTTTATTGGCGTAAAATATGATATTATAAAAAATATGGAAAACCAAGAACTAAAACTTCCCAAAGGGAAGACGCCGGTCTTCGTGGGCCGGTTCCAACCGTTCCACAACGGCCATTTGGAAGCGATAAAATGGATCTCGGGCCAGTCTAAGGAGTTTTTTGTGGTTATCGGCAGCATGCAGGAGTATGGCGCCGCGATCAATCCGCTGGATTACCGGGAGCGCCAAGAGATGGTTGGGGCGGCGCTGGCCGCGGCCGGGGTCAAGAATTTTAAAATATTCGGTTTGCCTGATTTTTTTAACGATGTCGCTTGGGGTAAGAAACTGGCTGAAATCGTGAAAGTTGATGCGGCTAAACTTGTTTTGGTGACGCAGAATGAATGGCCGGCATCCGCCGCCAGAAAAGCGGAGATCGAGGTTGTTGGGCATCCGATGTTTTGTGACGGGGTGACGGCAACGCAGATCCGGGAATCAATGCGGGCCGGCATGCCTTGGAAAGAAATGGTGCCGTCGACGGTGGCTAAATATTTAGAAGAAGAAGGGGGGCAGCTTCGGATTGCCGACGCGCAGATTTTACCCGAAGACAAAATAGTTGATTTTATTAAAAAGCAGATGGCGGCCGCCGGCATGTCGCGGGTGGTTTTGGGGGTTTCGGGCGGCATCGATTCGGCGGTTACGGCGGTTTTGTTGCAAAAAGCGCTGGGCAAAAAGGCGATATTTGTCTGGATGCCGTTTGTCCGGAAATGCCCGTTCGGGAACAATGTGGCGCGCCTGGAAAAAGCTTTTAAGATTGGCGTGGAAAAAATATATCTGGACAAAGTGATCGACAATTTTGCCAAAATATTGCCGTCGGGTGGCAATTTGGTCTATGGCAACATGAAGCCGCGCATCCGCATGACGGTTTTGTATTATTTTGCGAATTTGAAGAAGGCCATGGTAGTCGGCACCACCAACCGTTCGGAGTTGGAGATAGGCTACTTTACCAAGTACGGGGACGGGGGGGCGGATATGGAACCGATCGCGGATTTGTACAAGACCGAAATCTATGAGATGGCCAAGCGCCTGAAGCTTCCCAGCGAGATCATCGAGGTGGCGCCCACCGCCGCGCTATGGCCTGGCCAGACCGACGAAAAAGAACTTGGCCTGACATATTACCAGCTGGATACGGCGCTCAAACTTTTGAGCCAGGGGTTGCTGCCCGAGCAAGTTTGCTATTTGGCCAATATCGATCCCAAGAAGATGCAAAAGATAATTGACCGGAAAAAGAATAACGTCCATAAACTGGCGATGCCGGTGATGCTTAAAATAAAAAATAATTAGCTGTTATGTTTGACCCTTTAAACGCTTTTGTCATAATCCTGGGTTTGGTGGTTTTTGAGATCGTTAACAGTATCGATAATGCCATTGTCAACGCTTACGTGATTAAGACGATGAGCGCGAAGTGGCGCAAGATATTTTTGGTCTGGGGTTTGTTTTTTGCGGTGTTCGTCGTGCGGGGAGTGCTTCCTTTTTTGGTGGTTTGGCTGACCGTGCCGGGAATCGGTTTTATTGAGGCTTTCCACGCGATGTTTTCCGGTTCTTCGGAAGTGGCGGAAGCAATTGAAGCGGGTAAACCATTGATTCTTATGGGCGCGGGGGTTTTCTTGTTCTTACTATATTTACACTGGTTGTTTTTGGAGGAGAAAAGTCCGTTTTTTGTTTTGGACAGGTTTGTAAAACCGCATTACGGAATCTGGTTTTTTGCGATCGCGGCGGTGATGCTGGTCGGGTTGCTGTATATGTCCAGCTATAATTCGATGCTGATGCTTTCGGCGGCCATCGGTAACGCGGCATTCTTTATCCTTTATGGTTTTCGCGAGCAGGCGGAAAAACAGTCGCAGCAGCTTATGGCTGGTGCCGGATCGATGAGCGATCTTTCGAAATTCCTATATCTTGAAGTTTTGGATATGTCATTTTCTTTTGACGGGGTATTGGGGGCGTTTGCGTTTACTACGTCAATTCCGCTCATTTTGATTGGTAACGGTATCGGTGCGTTTATTGTAAGGGAGATGACGATAAAAAGCGTAGACAAAGTATCGCTTTATAAATACTTAAAGAATGGCGCAATGACTTCGATTGGTATATTGGGGTTAGTGATTATTACAGAAAGTTTTGGCATCGAGTTACCCGACTTCCTGCCGACGCTAATTACCTTGGCTTTTGTGGGGGCCGCTTTCTGGGCTTCACATCGGATATTGAAAAAAGAAAACCATGCCGCAACTATTTGACACCCATGCGCATTTGAATCTTCGCGAATTTGCCGATGATTGGAGAGAAGTGGCCGAAAACTCCCTTACCAAGGGAGTTTTTGTGATCAATGTCGGGGTGAATTACCTGTCGTCGCGAAAGGCGGTTGATATCGCTCGGGAGCGCGGGCGGGGGATGTGGGCGGCAATTGGCTTGCATCCGGAAAATATCCTGGTCGGGCAGCAGCCGGGAACCAATGACCGGTGCGTTCCGGAGAATATCAAGGAGGCGGATTTCGATGCCGATGCTTACCGCGAACTGGCGCGGTCAAGCGACCGGGTGGTGGCTATTGGGGAGATTGGTCTGGATTATTTGCGATTACCGAAAAATGAAAGCGCGGCGGCGGCAATCAAGGAAAAACAGGAAGCGGTTTTCCGGAAGCAACTGGCGCTGGCGCGCGGTTTGGATTTACCGGTGATAATCCATTCGCGCTTGGCCCATCGGGAATTGATTGATATTTTGCAAAACGAGGCCCGGGCCAACGGCCCGATAAGCGGGGTAGTGCATTGTTTCACGGGTACTGCCGGTGACGCGCGCGAATACTACGATCTTGGTTTGTATTTCGGCCTTAACGGCATAATCTTTAAATTTGATGCCAATGAAGCCATTGCCAAAATGCCGCTGGACCGTATTTTGCTGGAAACCGATTGTCCGTATCTCTCGCCATTGAAAGAAGTGAAACGTAATGAGCCGCAATACGTTTCAGTGGTAGCCGAGCGCGTGGCGCAAATCCGCGGCGAGAGCATTGGTTCGGTTATTGAGGCGGCCACGGAAAACTCCAAAAAACTATTTGGACTTACGTATTTTAAAAGATGAGCATAGCTCATCTTAATACTTTGTTTCGACTATCCTAACCGCTCCCGATGCGACCAGGAAATCCAAGACTTTCTTATCTTGGATCGGGTAGCTTCCGTATGTGAAACCGTGGCAGTATCTGGCGGGATCACACCAGGAAGGGAATTCCGGAAATTCGTCGCAGGTGATTTCCAGGGTCGTTACAACCCATTTGCAGCCGCCATCTACCTCGACCGGCCAGTCCTCAAGTGTTATCCGGTCGCCCTTTTTGACCCGGTAGGAGAAATATGAATAATCTCCTTCTTCGAATCTTTCCAAAAATTCTCCGGTACAGTCACCTTCGTGGGCGTAATCCGAATGCCCATCGTAACTTTCTATTCCAATTAAGTTTCTTTCCATTTTTACTCACTCTTTCACCTTCGTATTATAGAACAATTTTTAATTTTGTAAGTATATTATAATAAAAATAATTATAATGTCAAGGTTTTGGCGCGGGGGAGCGGTTGAAATATAAAAGCACAGCTTATTGGCTGTGCCTTGGCGCCGGTTCAATGAACATGTCCCACAGGATACTTTTTACCCAACTTTCTCCGAGAGTATTGTCGAAGCTGGAGATATAGACAATCGCGACCAAGCCGGGAATTGCTAGAGTTACCAAGTCGATTATGCTGTTTTCGGCCACGAAAGAGCAGGCGACGGTCCAGATGATTTGCAATGTAAGTCCCGCGATCGAAAATATGTTAAAGGTCATTTTTTTGCCACCTCAAAAAGAATATAATATGTTAATTGACCAAATACAAGTTTAAAGCTATTATTGGAATGTGAATTTGGAATTTTCCGCTCAGGGGGAGGGCTTGCCCTCCGTAGCCTTGGCGAAGGAGGGGTCGCATAGCGGCATTGCAAGAGGTTGCTAACCTCTGACGGTCTTAAAGCCGTCCGTGGGTTCGAATCCCGCCCCCTCCGCCTTCGGTACGCCGTAGCTTTAGCGAAGGCGACCTTCGGTACGCTTCCCTAAATCTACGTCATCCCTACGGCGTGACGCAGTCCGCCAATAGGAGTTGTTTATATTCCAACCTTCGGTACGCTTCCCTAAATCTACGTCATCCCTACGGCGTGACGCAGTCCGCCAATAGGAACAAAATAAAATGTATTTCGTCTATAGTCTAAAATGCAAAGACGGATATTATGTTGGCTGTTGCGATGATTTAAGTAAAAGATTAGAAAGGCACGAAAAGGGCTATGTACCGGCGACCGCCGATAGGAGACCTGTTGAATTGGAATTTTATTTTGCTATTGCTGATAAATGCAAAGCTTTTGAATTCGAAAAGTATTTAAAGACGGGATCAGGAAGGCAATTTACCAAAAAACATTTAGCAAGGGGGAATTAATTGCTCACACTAACTACTATATTTAAACAAAAAATCCCCATAGGGGGATTTTTTGTTACTGGAAATTTACATGATCAACTTCTTTAAAATATCGGCTTCCTGTTTTAGTTCGTCGCCGCCGATGGCTTTCATTTCGTTGTCAAAATAGGTGCCAAAGATTCCGAAGAGTTTTTTGTAGGCGCTCGATATCCGCAGGGGCATCGATTGGCGCTCCCATTGGCCCAGGCTTCTTGGCCAAGTGGTTGACGGCACGTAGATGCCGTCGGTGTAGTTTACCATCGGTTCCCAAGTTTGCGGGTAATCGGCGTAGCTGCGTTCGTCGTTGATCCAGTCTTTGACCATATTGCCGTAGCGGGCCAGCAGGACGCCTTTGCGAATGCCGGTGTTTTCAAAGTACTCCGGTTCCTGGTTGCCGAAAGTTATCACCGATTGGTCGCCCGCGGTCTTGCCGTTACGATCCTGGTAGCTGGTGGAAAGAGTGATGGTGGCGTTATTGGCCAGCTTTTTTAATTGCAGCAGGACAATGCCGCCCTTGGTGCCTTCTTCGCTGGTCGCGGAGGGGAAGAGGGTGTTCACCTTCATTATCTGGCCGGTGGCCATATCGGCTTCGGGCGATCCGTAGACTTTGACGATCTCAAACCCCTGGGACTGGAGATTCAATTCCAGGTCGAATACCAGCGGCGTGACCATATAATCGAATTCGTCATCCATACGGGTCGCGAATTCACTGCCCGATTTTACCGAATAATAATTGGCGCCGCGCACTTTGGTGATGGAGTCGATCAGCTCGGTGTTGAAATCCACGCCCACGCCGATGAAGGTCATGTAGATATTGTCCGCGGCGTTACTTTTGATTAAGCCGGTGAAATTTTCCTCGGAAGCACCGCCGGTGTTGGGCTGGGCGTCGGTAATGAAGATGATGCGGTTTTCGTAAACATCGGGGCTGGCATTTTTCAGTTCGGCGAAGAGCTTGGTAGCTTCGTTGATGCCGGCTTCCATATTGGTGCTGCCTTGTTCGGTGATCTCCATTATATGCTGGCGGATCTTGTCCATGTCGGTTGTACCCACTTTTGAAAGGGGCTTGGCGACATAGGCGCTTTCATCGAAGAGAACCACGCCGAAACGGTCGTCGGATTCCAGGTGCTTGGTCATCGCCACCAACGATTCGTCGGCGACGCGCATTTTGGTTTTTGACATTTCCTCCTGTTCTGCGGCGGTGGGCTGGCGGTAATTGCCGGATTGGTCGTAATAATACTGGTCGAAGGGCGAACCCATCGAGCCGGAGATGTCCATCACTACCACGAGGTTTAGTTTCTTGCGGGCAAAGTCGCTTTCTTTTATTCCGGAGTTCAATCCCACGGTGAGGAAATAATCGTTTTTGCCGGAGAATGGGTCTTTGCTTACCGCCTTGCTATATGAAGGGCAGAAAAGTTTTTCGCAGGCCTGGGTTTTTCCGGTGTCAAAATAATAGTTGTAATACAGTCCCTCGTAGGTGATGTCGGTGGGCAAGGGGAGATAGCCGTTTTCGATGTTTTCGCGGAAATTATTGGTATCCTTGGCGCCGCCCGCGGCCAAGCCAATACTATCGGATTCATAGCTGGCGGAGGGAGCGGCCATTTTCATCGCCGAATTACTGGGGGCGCCACTTCCTGAGCCGCCGCCCATCATCCCCCACGAAGATCCGGAGCCTGAAATTGTCGGGGATGATAACGATTCGTCGGAATATTGCGGGGAGGAATATTTCCAGTCGTCGATGGTGCCGGTATTTTCCGGGAAACCCTGGGTGCTGGTTGCCGGGTTGTCCCCGGGTTGTCCGTTCTCCGATGGATCTTGGGGATTATTGGTTAAAACTACCGAAGGCGGTAATTCATTGTTGCCCAGAGTGCCGACCAAAATAATGGCTCCGGCGGCGATAACTGTCATAATAACCAGGGCGGACGTAAAAGCTTTTGTCATAATGCGTGTTTATTGTTAATTTGGTAAAAATATCCCGGGCTTTGTCCCGGGTGATTATTAATTAATTATATATTGTTTAAACCTTTTGCCAAAACCTAAAATTAGTTACAATATACCTAATGCCAAAAAACAACACCATGGAAAAAGAACAAAAAAACCGCGGAGGTCTCACCTCGAAACAAGCCGAGGAACGGCTAATTAAAGACGGTTATAATGAATTGCCGTCGCAAAAGCGGCGCAACTTCTTCTTTATTTTCTGGGAAGTCATAAAAGAGCCGATGCTTCTGCTGCTGGTCGCGGCCGGAACGATATATTTTATTTTGGGCGAGCCCAACGACGCCCTGATGCTTTCGATGTTTGTGGTATTTATCGTCGGCATCACTTTTTACCAGCAGCGGAAGACCGAGCGCGCGCTTGATGCTTTGCGCGACCTTTCCAGTCCGCGGGCGCTGGTGATCCGTGATGGCATCCAGTACCGTATCGCCGGCCGGGAAGTGGTCGTGGGCGATGTTATGATCCTGCGCGAAGGCGACCGCGTCGCCGCGGATTCGGCGGTGCTGGAGTCAATTAACCTGATGGCCGACGAATCTTTGCTTACTGGCGAATCGCTGGCGGTGTCGAAATCCGTTTGGGACGGAGTGCGGCCGATAAGCGACGAACGTCCCGGGGGAGACAACCTAATGTTTGTTTATTCGGGGACGTTGGTTACGCGCGGCCACGGCCTTGCCCTGGTGATGGCAACCGGAATAACTACCGAGATGGGCAAAATCGGCAAGTCGCTGCAGGGTATCGATGATGAAGGCACGTTACTTAAGAAGGAAACCGGCCGTCTGGTAAAATTTTTCGGCGGGATTGGCTTGGCGCTTTGTATTTTGACGGTGGCTTTTTATTTATTTTTTAAGGGCGACCTGTTACAGGGGATACTTTACGGCCTGACGATCAGTATGTCGATGCTGCCCGAGGAATTTCCGGTGGTGTTGCTGATATTTTTGACCATCGGGGCTTGGCGGATGTCCAAACATAAAGTTTTGACGCGCAATACCGCGGCTATCGAAACCCTGGGGGCGGCCGATATTCTTTGTGTCGATAAGACCGGGACATTGACTCTCAATCAAATGCGGTTGCAATCTTTGGCGGTTGATGGCGGTTCGCTCGATCTTGCCGCGTATGACGGCGATAAAAAAACGCTTCCGCACGAATACGAAGAATTGCTGGAGTATTCGATGCTTGCCAGCCAGTCGGATCCGTTTGACCCGTTGGAAAAAGAGATAAAGAACACCGGTAAATTTTTTCTTTCCAATACCAACCATTTGCATGACAATTGGAAACTGGTAAAAGAATATCCTTTTTCGGGGAATATTCTGGCGCTTTCCCATGTCTGGGAATCGGGGGATGGCGATCGTTATGTGGTGGCGGCCAAGGGCGCGCCCGAATCGATCGCGGACCTTTGCCATATTGATACTGCGGCCAAGGATCGGCTTTTGGGGCGGATGAAGCCGCTTTTGGAGAACGGATTGAGATTGATCGGGGTGGCGGTGGCCGGAGTGGCGAAAGACAAACTTGAAAATTGCAACCAGCACGATTTTGATTTTGAATTTGTGGGTTTGCTGGGGTTTGCCGATCCGATCCGGCCGTCGGTACCCGGCGCGATCAAGGAGTGTTACAGCGCCGGGGTGCGCGTTTGTATGATCACCGGAGATTATCCCGGAACCGCGCAATATATTGCCCGCGCGATCGGGTTGAATAACCCGGAAGAATTCCTTACCGGAAGCGACCTGCAAACTATGAGCAAGGAGGAGTTGGCGGAAAAATTAAAAACGGTGAATGTTTTTGCGCGCGTGGTGCCCGAGCAAAAAATGCTTCTTGTCAAGGTGTTCAAAGAAAGCGGCCTGACGATTGCAATGACCGGCGACGGCGTTAACGACGCACCGGCACTCAAGGCGGCCAATATCGGGATCGCGATGGGTGAGCGGGGGACCGACGTGGCGCGTGAAACCGCTGACCTGGTGCTGCTCAACGACGACTTTACTTCGATCGTACGCGCGATCCGCATGGGCCGGACAATTTTTGACAATATTAAAAAGGCGGTTGCCTACATTTTCGCGGTCCATATCCCGATCGCGGGAATGTCGTTTTTGCCGGTGGCGCTTAATTTGCCGGTAGTGTTTTTTCCGGCGCACATCGCGTTCCTGGAATTGGTGATCGACCCGGCGTGTTCGGTAGTGTTCGAAAACGAGCCGGAGGAGAAAAATGTGATGAAGCGCAAGCCGCGCCGTCTGGTCGAACCGCTGTTCGGGAAAAAATCGATCATTATGGGCTTGTTGCAGGGATTTGGGGTGCTGGCGGCGGTATTTATTGTTTTTATGTTAAGTTATCGGGCGGGCAATGCCGAAGGCCAGGTGCGCGCGCTTTCTTTTACGGCAATTGTGGTCGCCAACCTTTGTCTGATAGTTGCCAATCTTAGCTGGGGCAATCCGTTTAAAGCTTTGTTTAACGGTAACCGGGCACTCCTCTGGATATTTATCAGCGCGTCGGTGATGTTGGCGGTGGTGCTGACATTTGAACCGATGATGGAGATTTTCCATTTTGACCCGATCGGGATAAAGGACTTTACGGTTGCCGCGCTGATCGGGATGGCCGGTGCCTTATGGACCGAACCGTTCAAGCTTGTATTGAACAGGAATAAATCTTGATTTTTTGAGCTTAAAATGATTTAGTGTAGCCATGGCGGAAATTGATTGCCATGGCTCTGTGTTTGTCGGTGATAATCGGAGGGTGTCTGAGCGGTGCGACCAGCAGGAAGTCCCGAGCGAGCGAAGTGGCGAGGGGGAAGGGACGGTCTTGCTTCGCCCCGGCGGGGTCAAGCTAAGGCGGGAAAAACCTCAAAATAGAATTTTTATTATAATGCGGAGGGGTGTCTGAGCGGCTAAAGGAGATGGTCTTGAAAACCATTGTGGTCAAAAGCCACCGCGAGTTCGAATCTCGCCCCCTCCGCATTACAATAAAATAAAACTGTCCTTAAGTTGCTATGCTCCAATATTTGGTAATTGTCGGGTCGGCGTTGCAATTCTACGGAATTGCCGTTTATGCCAAAGATACGATAAAAGGGGATACCAAACCCAACCGGGTTACTTGGTTGTTGTGGGGTGCCACTCCTTTGATCGCGGCCGTGGCGGCATTTACCGACGGGGTCAGGTGGGCGGCGTTGCCAGCTTTTGCTTCCGGGATCGGTTCGCTGATCGTTTTTCTGGCATCTTTTATCAATAAAAAAGCCTATTGGCGGTTGAATAAATTCGATTATTTTTGCGGTGCGTTTTCAATCCTGGCTTTGCTGTTTTGGTATCTGACAAAAGATCCGCTGGTCGCAATAATGCTGGCCATTGTCAGCGATTTTTTTGCCACGATCCCGACTTTGATAAAAGCTTGGCTTTACCCAGAAACTGAAAATATAACTCCTTACGTGACGGGTTTGCTCAATCTTGCGACGCCGTTTTTTGCCATTAAAAATTGGGTGCTGGCGGAATATATTTTCCCTCTTTATTGCGTCTTGATGGGGGCGGTTTTGCTTTTCGCGGTTGTCCGGAAAAAAATGGCCGGCCGGTTGGCCGCGTAATTATATATTGTTTAACGTAATAAACGCATAATAAAATAATTATGGAAACAACAAACCCGGTCAAAAAATTCGCCAAATTGGAAGATGCGAAAATAAACGTGAAGCTAAAGATTTCCGTATTGTGGACCGCGATGCTGTTTGCGTTTGTGCATGTGGATATTTTTGGATTTTATAAACCCGGGATCATCGAGGGGATAATGGCGGGGAAGGTGGCCGTTTTTTCGATCGACCAAGTATTTTTGTTCCTGACTACGCTATATATATTAATTCCGAGCATTATGGTTTTCCTGTCGCTGGTGTTGCCGCCCGCGGCAAACCGCCGGGCCAATATTATTGTTGGCGGGATTTATCTTGTGACCATTTTGCTTAGTTGTATTGGCGAGACCTGGGCCTTCTATATATTCGGCAGTATTGTGGAAAGCGTCTTGTTATTATTGATCATCCGGTATGCCTGGAGCTGGCCCAAGCAGGAAAGCAATAAATAATATGAAATCCTTAATCGTCGTATTTTCATATCATCACCGCAATACCGAAAAAATTGCCCAAGTCTTTGTACGCGAACTTAGCGCGCAAAGAGTATCTCCGTTGCAATTTGACCCGGCCGAGGTCCAAAAATACGACCTGGTCGGTTTCGGGTCGGGGATCGACAGCGACAAACATTATTTGCCCTTGCTCAATTTTACGGAAAAATTGCTTCTGGTTGTGGGAAAAAATGCCTTTATATTTTCCACCTGCGGCAACCCTTTTGACGAACAAAAATACGCGGCCAAATGCCATTCGGCTCTCCGGGAAAAACTGGTATCCAAGGGCTATACGATTGCGGACGAATTTATCTGCAAAGGTTTCAATACGAATGTTTTTTTCAAATACTTTGGCGGCATAAATAAAGGCAAGCCCGATGCCCAGGACCTAAAAAGCGGAAAATTTTGCTGTGAAATTAAAGAAATCCTAGAAAGGATTAAATACTTGCGAATATCTTTGCCGAAAAGCGTTTTGGGCGTAAAATGGGGATAAGTAACAAGGTAAGTAACATCTGAACGCGAGTATTTGACAATTTCCCAAATTGGGAATATCATTAATTATGAGAGTAATTTCGGTAAAAAAGATAAAAGAATTTTGGGAAAATCAAAAATACCGCGATTCGGAACAGGCGCTTAGATCATGGTATTGGGAGGCAAAACGGGCCGAATGGAAATCACCGGCCCAAGTCAAACACCAATACGGAAGCGCCAGCATTTTGAAGAATAACCGCGCGGTTTTTAATATTAAAGGCAACCGGTATCGCCTGATAGTTGCCATCAATTATGAATTGCTGATAGTTTTCATAAGATTTGTCGGTACTCATGAAGAATATGATAAAATTAACGCCCAAACCATATGAACATTAAACCGATAAAAAATAAAAAAGATTACCAGGAAACCCTCAAGAGGATTGAGCGGATTTGGAATGCCTTGCCCGGGACTCCGGAAAGCGACGAATTGGATATTTTGGCGACTTTAACTGAAAAATACGAAGAAGCGAATTACGCGATCGCGGCCCCGGACCCGATCGAAGCGATAACGTTTAGAATGGAACAAATGGGAATGGATAAAAAAGATTTGGCAAAGATCATCGGCGCCAACCGGGTATCGGAACTATTTTCAAAAAAAAGATCGCTGTCTCTGAAAATGATCAGAAATTTGCGCGAAAAACTGGGCATTCCGGCCGATTCTCTGATCGGAGCGTAAAAAGATAATTCGAAGAAGCAGAACGACCATGAAAAAAGAAATTGTTATCTATCAAGCAAAAAGCGGCGCGGTTGAAGTGCGTTTGGACAAAAATCAAGAAACAGTAATGCTGACTCAGCAACAGGTTGGCCGGCTTTTTGATGTGCATAAAGCGGCAATATCCAAACACGTAAAAAATATTTTTGAGACAGGGGAGTTGGACAAAAATTCAACTGTTTCCGTTTCGGAAACAGTTCAAACAGAAGGGAAAAGGAAGATTAAAAGAAGAATTGAGTATTATTGACCTTCGCATAATAACTTGACTATAATCGCCTTTGTGGGATAATGAAGGTATATGAAAAATCGTAAATCTTCACCATCTTGCAAAAGCAAAGATGATCTTCAGAAAAGAAGAATCAAAGCGATAAAGCTTTGGAAAAAAGGCCAAACTCAATATAAAATCGCCAAAAAACTGGGAGTCAGTTTTGAAGCGGTGAGCAATTGGGTGGAAGCATACAAAGCCCAAGGATGGGATGGCCTGAAAAGCAAAGGCAATCCCGGTCCGGATTCCAAATTGACCCAAGAGGAAAAACGCGAAATAAAAAAAGCGATCCTCAAAGGAGCGCAAAAGCAGGGATATGCCACCGATCTTTGGACGCTGGCAAGACTGCGAGATCTGATCAAAAAGATATCGGGAACAAAATATCACCCCGGCCATGTCTGGAGGGTGGTAATCTCGCTGGGTTTTACCAGCCAAAAACCCGAAATCAAAGCTAAAGAAAGAGATGAGAAAGCCATCAAAACTTGGAAGGTAAAAACCTTTCCAAGGTTAAAAAAAATGGGCGCAAAAACATCATCTTAAGCTGGGATTCCATGATGAATCGGGAATTTCCGACCGCCCCACGGTCAGAAAAACTTGGGCGATTAAAGGCAAAACGCCGGTAATCAAATCCACCGGATCGTGGGCCGCAATGAGTTTGACGGCAACGCTGGTTTGCGCGCCGGCAGGAAGCAATCCGGCGATGTTTTTGAAAAGCAAAAAAGGAAGCGTCAAAAAAGAAGATGCGCTTGTATATTTAAAATTATTAAAATACTGGTTTAAGGGAAAAAGATTGCTTCTTTTCTGGGATGGATTGGCGGCACATCGCGCCAAGATCGTCAAAGAATATTTAAAAACTCAAAAATACTGGTTGCGAGTTGAGAGATTTCCGGCCTACGCGCCCGAGCTTAATCCCGTTGAATATTTTTTGGCGGCGATGAAAAACAAATATGTCTGCAACTTGCGGCCGCAAGGCCTGCCCGCCCTGGGGCGGGCGGTCAAATCCGGCAAACGCAAGATCGCCGGAGACAAAGAATTAATGAAAGGATTTTTAAAGGCTTCCGAATTATATTGATATGATAGTCAAGTTATTATGCGAAGGTCAACAGTCCTTTCGATTGGATATCGTGTGAATTCTATCAATGCTACAAAATTCCGCCAATGGGCGACCAAAACCCTGCGCCAGCATATATTGAAAGGATACACCATCGACCGCAAGCGCGTCGCCAAAAATTACGACGAATTTTTACAGGCCATGGAGTTTGCCAAAAAACTTTTACCCGCGGACGGGCCGGCAAAGGCCCAAGACGCGTTGGAGTTGGTCCGGTTATTCGCCGACACTTGGCTTTCACTGGACGCTCTTGGTTGCCGAAAGCGACCGCAAGGATAAGAACAGGATTATCGGGCTGGTTTTGCAATTACTTAAAAATAGTCGTTGGTCATAAATTAAAAGGGTCTAACCCTTTGAAATATTTACTTAGCGTTTTAGGCGGCGCAACAATGATTTTTAATTCCATGCCAAACCAAAGCAACTTGCGAACCATTCCCGGGGTGGGGGAAAGTATTGCCCAAGATTTGCAAAACATCGGCATCCGGTCGGTGGCGGATTTGCGGGGCAAGGAACCGGAAAAGCTGTATGATGCGTCCAACCGTTTTGTGGGTAAAACCCAAGACCGTTGTCTTTTGTATGTATTCCGTGCCGCGGTCTATTTTGCCGAGAATAAAAACCGGGACCCGGAAAAATTAAAATGGTGGAATTGGAAAGATAAATAATTTAAAAAAAATGGAAAACAACAACGCGAGCGGGGAGTGCTGTCCGGAATTCAAGCCGGAAAAGTGGGATAAAAAAGATTTCCGGTGGGATAACAAAAAATTCATCAAGGATTCCATGCCGGCGTTTTTTCACATGCCATTTCCTCCCACGATCGGCAAAAAAATAACACGGATGTGGACGGCGGTTGAAAGCTCTGGCGCGGCCGCGTCCGATAAAATGGATACGCTGATTCTGTTTCGCGACCCGTCGGCGTTCAAATCGGAAATTTACATCTCGGTGGAAAAAGAGGTTCCGGCCGAGGCAAATGTTACCGTTTCCGGGGATTTTATCGTCCGGGTGTTTGACGGCGATTATAATGCCGTTCCCAAGTTCCTCAAAACCGTGGACCAATATTTGGCCCAAACCGGCAAAAAGGCCAAAGATTATTATATCCATTACGCCTATTGCCCCAAGTGCGCCAAAAAATTCGGCCATAATTACATGATCATTTTTGCCCAAGTCTGACGCGGGCTTAACCAACCGCCAACCAAAAATGGACAAAATAATTTCCCAAATCCGGGCCGAGCTGGAACAGAATGCCGACGAAAAGCTGCGCGAAAGCGGAAAGAGATTTTTCAAAGAAGCAGTGAAAACCTACGGTTCAAAAACCGCGCTTGTGTCAAAGATGGCTAAAAAATATTTTGGCCAAATCAAGGATTCGGGCAAAGCGGCGGTTTTTGAATTGTGCGAAACTCTTTGGCAATTGGGCTATATGGAAGAATCTTTTATCGCTTGCGAATGGGCCTACGGGATGCGCGGCCAATACCAAAAAAATGATTTTTTGGTTTTCCAAAAATGGATAAAAAATTACGTTACCAATTGGGCGTCTTGCGACACGCTTTGCAATCACTCGGTGGGCGCGTTTTTGGAAATGTATCCGCAATCCGTCGGCAATCTAAAGATTTGGGCCAAATCAAAAAATCGCTGGGAGCGCCGCGCGGCCGCGGTATCGCTTATCGTTCCCGCGCGCAAGGGTTTATTTTTAAATGAAATTTTTGAAATTTGCGATATTTTGCTTTTAGATAAAGACGATTTAGTGCAAAAAGGCTACGGTTGGTTGCTCAAGGTGGCGTCTCCGGCGCATCAAAAAGAAGTGTTTGATTTTGTGATGGTGCGCAAAGCCAAAATGCCCCGTACCGCGCTTCGCTACGCCATCGAAAAAATGCCGCCGGAATTGAAACGGCAAGTTATGGCCAAATAAATTACTATATGAAGATTGGGGAAAAATTATATATCGCGAATAGGGAAGCGTGGCATAATTGGCTGAAAAGAAATCATGATATTAAAAAAGAGGTTTGGCTGGTGTATTATAATAAAAAATCCGGGAAGCCGCGGATTGCTTACAATGACGCGGTCGAGGTTGCGTTGGCGTTTGGGTGGGTCGACAGCACGATAAAAAAGATTGATGAATATTCCGCGGCGCAAAGATTTTCCCGCCGGAATCCCAAGAGTGGTTACTCGCAGGCTAATATCGAGCGGTTGAGAAAGCTTGTGGAGCAGGGGAAAGTGATCCCTTCGGTGCGTGCCGCGGTCGCGCCGATACTGGCCAAAGAATTCATATTCCCGCCGGATATTATGGCCAGGATAAAAGCCAACAAGGTTGCGTGGAAAAATTTCCAAAATTTTTCCCCGGCGTACCAACGGATTCGCGTTGGCTATGTTGACGGCGCGCGCTTCCGGCCTGAAGAATTCGACAAGCGTCTGGATTACCTAATCAAGAAAACCGCTGCCAACGAGCAGTTCGGTTTTGGCGGCATCGAAAAATATTACTGACCGGGGGCTTACTTTGCCAAGCCTCGGTTATGTCTTAAAATCAAACGTAAGTAACTTGTTACGTAATAAGGTAATTAACTGACCCATAGATATCCATGGAAATAATATCGAATCCGTAATCATAAAATTATGTTTTCAAAAAGCGTAAAACTTGTAGTTCATGTTCCGGTTTCCCATGCCGATATTGTGCGCCGGGCATTGGGGGAGGCGGGGGCGGGTCGGATTGGCAATTACGATTTTTGCTCGTTTTCGTGCCGGGGCGTCGGCCGTTATTGCGGCAACGAAAATTCCCGTCCCGTGATCGGCAAGGCCGGTAATTATGAGGCGGCGGAAGAAGAAAGGGTTGAGGTTACCGTACCGCGCGCGATCCTGGCCGATGTTATCACAAAAATGAAAGCCGTCCATCCTTATGATGAAGTTACCTTTGATATTTATCCGCTTGAGGATAAGCCCGCAATATAAATTGCAGAATATTAAAAAAGTATTAATTAAATCCTTAACGTCTTTAGCATGGCAAAGATGAAAGCGCACCGATCATATGAACTTCAGGAATATAACTCCGAATGGAAGCGGCGGTTTTTGGAAGCGCAAAAAATTCTAGAACCAATTTTTGGTGGCAACCTAGTGGAGCTAGACCATGTCGGGAGCACTTCCATCGAAGGTATGGTGGCAAAGTCGCAAGTTGATATTCTTGCGGTGGTTAAGGATCTTGATTTGGTCAAAGATGGTTATCGGGATTTTGCCAGGGTGGGTTTTGTGTCGCGCGGGCGGGGATATGTGGCCGCGGACGATGAATACCTGACGAAAGATTCGCCGGAGGGCAGAAGATTGGTGAGCGTCCACACTCTCCAAAAAGGTAATCCTAAAATCGCCGAATACAAAATGTTTCGCGATTATTTGAAGGTGAACAAGAAAGACCGCCAATTTTATATTAAAACTAAGCGGGAACTTTACTCCAAACATCACGATAATTATGCAGGCTACGATAGCGGCAAAAAAGAAGCCATCGATGCCATAAAGGCTCGCGCCCGGGAATGGATCAGGAAGAATAGTTTGTTGTGATTTTAATTGTGACTAAAAACAGAGGCCGGGTCTTTGGCATATGTATTTTAGAAGCAAATAGTTCACTTTAGATTTGTGTAAAAACTTATGTCGTGGTTAATTTTTGCGTTTGCCGGGCCGGTGTTGTGGGCGGTGTCGATGCACATCGATAAGTACCTGGTGGAGCGCTATTTCAAGGAGGGGAATGTGGCGGTGCTGATGGTTTTTACCGCCCTTATTGGCGCTTTGACGATGCCGATGGTTTGGTTTTTCCGGCCCGATGTAATTTTGTTGCCGCCTGTATCCGCCGCGCTGATCGTGCTTTCCGGGATTCTTTACATGGGGGCGATCTTTTTTTATCTGCAGGCATTGCAAACCGAGGAAGCCTCGACGGTGGCGCCGTTTTTTCAGGCTTCGGGAATCTTCGGGCTTCTCCTTGGATATTTGTTTCTTGGCGAAAAACTTTCCTTGTTACAGGTTTTGGGCGTTGTATCGATTGTTGCCGGATCGGTTTTGATTTCTTTGCGGCTTGGCAAGGGGGCGGTCCGCGTCAAAACGCGGTTGGTCGTTTTGATGCTTTCCTGCGCTTTGGCGATCGCATTGAGTTCGTTTATTTTTAAATTTTTCGCGGTGCAGGATGATTTTTGGACAACCGTATTTTGGAGCTACGGCGGTGATGCGGTTTTTGGCGTTACTTTGCTGTTTATTGCAAAAAACCGACGGCAGTTGGTTAGAATGGTCCGGGCTAATACCGGCGCGGTGCTTTCCATTAACGCTTCCAATGAATTGATTAACCTGGGTGGTAGTCTGGGGGCGGGGTACGCGCTGATTTTGGCGCCGCTGGGAGTGGTGCAGGCGATTGGTAGTACGACCATGTTCTTTGTTTTGGGGATCGGGGTTGTGCTTTCGTTTTTCTTTCCCAAGCTCGGTAAGGAAGAGACCGATGCCGGCAGTCTGATGCAAAAAATTATTGCCATAATTTTGGTGGCCGCGGGAGTGGCTTTTGTGAATCGGTGATGTCAGGTTATTAAGTGCAATACCTCGGGGCTTTGCCCCGGGGTGCACCAAGAGGATTCCAAAGGGGTGCCCCCTTTAGCCCCGCCAGGGCGGGGAATACATTTGGAAAATATATTTTTGATTTGCTAAAAAATATTAAATTCATGAAAACAATTGTTGCCATTGGCGGCGGGGAGATCGGGCGGGCGGGGTTTTCCGTCGAGACGGCCGAAATAGACAAGGAAATAATCCGGTTGTCCGGGAAGAAAAATCCGCGGCTGCTTTTCATTCCCACGGCCAGTTCGGACTCGGAACAATATTATTCGGACATTAAAAAACATTTTGGGGGCGGATTGGGCTGCCAGACCGATGCTTTGTATTTGATAAAAGAAAAACATTCCAAAAAAGAAATTGAACAAAAAATTTTTGTTTCGGATATCATTTATGTGGGTGGCGGGAATACTTTAAAAATGATGAAAATATGGCGGCGCCTGGGCGTCGATGTAATGCTAAAAAAAGCCTATAACAAGGGGATAATCCTTTCCGGAGTGAGTGCGGGAGCGATTTGCTGGTTTGATTCGGGCCACAGCAATTCGATGTCGTTTTATAATCCTAAAAAGTGGAGTTATATCAATGTTGCGGGGCTGGGGTTGGCGAAAGGTATTTACTGCCCGCATTATGACCGTGATTCGGACGGGGCGCCCCGCAAAATTTATTTTGAACAAATGATTAGCAAGGCCGGAGGGATGGGGATTGGCGTCGACAACAAATGCGCCATCGAATTCATTGACGGCAAATATTTCAAGGTCATCACCGCAAAGCCGGGCGCAGCGGCGTACCGGATTTATAAAATGAGGGGAAAAGTCGTGTCGGAGAAAATCGAGACAAAAAATGGATTAGTCCCAATTTGTGAATTATATAAAAAGTAGCGGCGTATTTTTTGGATTGACTTTTGTTGCAGATTAACTAGTATTGAATCCATAAAAGTGAGGATGTGATGTAATTGAGAGATTATAATCCGTGGGAAGGCTCTCTTCCTTCTGGGATCGGGTTAAGAGTTCCTAAAAAAGAAGATCCCAAGGCTGTTGAAATCAAGGAAGAAGACGGTATTGTCGACCTGTTCAATCCCGATACCGGAATCGGTTTTATAAGATGCGGCGAGGAATTAGTTGGTTTCTCGCTGGACAGCCAGCGGCGAGAACCGCAGGAAGGGATAGCGGTCCCCCAAAAAGACGACAAGGTAAAGTTTATCAAGAAAACCGGCGCGCGATCGCCCCGGGCGGATAAATGGTGGTATGCTTCCGTATTGGTCCCGAAAGCTCCGGCCGGACAAAAAAAGGCCGGTGCCGATGTCGTTTTGCGGGATTCAAATACAAGAATCCGCATCATGAGGCGGTTAAGGCGGTTACCCGGCGGCGCCGACGAGATAGTAGATGAGGGGTCCGTACGGGAGATCAGTAACGGGCTATGGGCGCGCCGCCCCAATAAAAACCAGGATCCGATTAACGATTTGCGCCGGCCTGTCGACGGCAAACAGCCGGAAGTCTGGTTCGAAGAACTAGCCGGAAATTGGCGCCGTTGCGGCGACCCCCGGCCTCCGTTCAAAGAGGACCGCCGCCGCGACCGAAAAAGAAGATGACTGATATTGTGCCGCCAGGCCTGCGTTTCCCGCAGGCAATTTTTTTACCGCTTTTTTAATTCCTGCCGGCAGGATAAAATCATAAATAATGGAAACATTTAAAAAGTCAGCCGTAGATTTTGTCGAAACGATGCGGGTTGCCGCGGGTGTTGAATGCGATGTCTATAAATTCGTTGATGATGATATCCGAGATTTGGGGATTATCCGCATCAAGGCCGGGTGTAAAACACCGCGGCAAAAAGTTTTGGCGGGCGAGCGGACAGTCGAAGGCTATATTTCGGGAAAAGGAAAACTGACGATTATTAAGCCCGGCGGCGAAATGGTTGTTTTCGACGGTAAAAATGATTTGGAGGTTGAAATCGATTATATATTTTCCATTTGAAGTTTCGCCTCCCGTGGTACAAACCCACGGGCGTCGACCAAGGGATGTTTCCTTTGGAATCCTCATCCATCGGTTCCCCGGGTAAACCCGGGGTCTACCTCCGGATAAAAATTGGCGAAATTATGCAGTGGGTTGCCGGCGGCGATTTTGATTTGGAGGTTTATGAAATATGTTATCCTCCCTATAGGGAGGGGCGGTTTGAAAATTTTCCGTAAACATCCAAGGCAATGGAAGCAAATAAATTATACCGACAACTTGAGACGGATTTTATAACTCCGAAGATGTCCGACGATTGGGCGGCCAGGATGGCGCCGATTGCCGGGTACCTGAGCGATAATTTCCGGAGCCGGTCCATGGGATTGGTTTGCGATTTTGCCGGAGAGGTTAAAAAAGCTTATACCGCGGTTTTTCCGTCGGATTTCGTGTTGGAAAAAATTTTGGCGGCGGGGGAACACGACGCGCTTTTGTTTGTCCACCACCCGATGGTTTGGGATATCCGGAAATCGCCGGAAGTTTTTTCCAATATGGATCCGGAGTTGTTGCGGCAATTCAAGGATCGCAAAATATCGATCTTTAATTTCCATGTGCCGCTTGATAATTATGGCCCGTATTCCACGAGCGTGTCGCTGGCAAAAGCCCTTGGCATTGTTGTTGAAAAACCTTTTGCGCCCTACTTTGGGGGTTTGTGCGGGGTGGTCGGAAAGACCGGCTTGGCAACGGTTTTTGGCATCTCGGAAAAATTGCGGGAAGCGATTGGCCACGAGCCGAAATTGTATCGATACGGAAGCGAAGAAACTAAAAATAACCGCGTGGCGGTCGTGGCCGGGGGAGGTAATAGCTTGGATGTTTTAAAAGAGGCGTTTGAACTGGGGGTAAAAACTTTTGTTACGGGGATAAGTGCCCGGAATGATTTTTCAAAACCGGCGCACGAATTCGCGCAGGATCATAAAATTAATATTTTGGGCGGAATCCATTATTCCACGGAAAAATTCGCTTGTATCGCGTTGGTCGATTATTTTAAGCAGCTTGGGTTGCCGGCGGAATTTATTGAAGACCGGCCGGTAATGGAAGATTTATAAAATAATGAGCCTGGCAAATAAAATTTTGGCATCGGGGAAGCCGGTTATTTTATTCCACACTTATTCGGTGACGAAGGAGGTTTTGGCGCGGGCGATCGGGGAGGGAAAGAGTATGGATTTGGACGTTTGCGTCGATGATGCCGGAGTTCCTTATTTGGGGCACTCAAAAGAATTTTATGAAAAAAGCGGGGAAGTGCAACCGGATAACATGCCGCTTTGGGACGCGGTGGAAATGCTCGCAAAATCAGATATTCCGGTAATTGTCGATTGCAAACATATCGAGGCTTGGCCGGCGGTCGAAGAGGTTGTCGCAAAGCTTGGCGCGGCCAGGTGCCTGGTGCACGCGTATGTGCCGGAATTAAAATTCGATTTTAGTCGCGGACCGGACGAACCCGATTATCTGACCGAATGGCAACCAATCGAAAAACTAAAATCAGTCAAAGAAAAATTTCCCAGCGTTACCACCTGCGCCAGTTGTAAATGGCTTCCCGATGATTTGTCGGTGTCCGAAAAATACGACAAATTGTTGGCGGATATTCGCGATATCCTGAAAAAAAATTCGATCGATACGGTTTGCTTGAATATTCCGAATAATGCTTTCAACGACAGGATATTGAAATTTTTCCTGGAGGAAAACATTTTGTGCCACATTGGCGTTGATAGTATCGATGCGAATAGGTTTGCCGAAATGTATATCGGCGAAACCGACGATCTTGGCCGGGCTTCTAGTAATCTGTAATAAACATTATGTGGGAATATTTGGTTTTTTTGGGCGCGGCCGCGGGTTTTTGGGGGATGTTGGTTTATGTCCGGGATACTTTGCGCGGTACTACCAAGCCCAACCGGGTTACCTGGCTGATCTGGGCGGTAAATCCTTTGATTGCCGCGTTTGTTTCGTTTGCCGACGGGGTGGGCTTGGCGGCAATCCCGGTGTTATTTACCGGGCTGGGGCCGCTATTGGTCCTTCTGGCGTCGTTTGTCAATAAGAATTCTTATTGGCAGTTGAATCGTTTTAATTATTTTTGCGGTATTTGTTCGATTGTGGCGCTTGTCTTTTGGGCGACATCGTCCGGGCCGGTTTTGCCGATCGCGATGGCGATTATCAGCGACACGTTCGCGGTGGTGCCGACTTTGATAAAGATGTGGGACTATCCCGAAACCGAGACGGCGGCGGCGTATCTTTTGGGGTTCTTTTGCGCCCTGACCAGTTTTGCCGCCATCAAAGTCTGGGATTTTTCTTCCTATGCTTTTCCGTTATATCTGGTGATTGCCAATATTTTTCTTATTTTCGCGGTTTATCGCAAAAAGATTTTCAAGGTTTCCCCCGCGCCGCGATAACATGGAGTGCCGGTAGAAAACCGGCATAGATGTGCCAGGTCTATTATTGCGTTATTATTGACAGATAGTAGAAATTTGTTTATATTATCAATAGGATATCGTAAAAATGGAGGTATTGATCCGTGATGATAAGTGTATTTGGATTGGATATCGGAGGTATCGGGCACATATCGCCTTTACCTGAGGTGGTTGGGGCGATGAATGAGGCTCTGGGGAGGAAAGTATTAGGATATGGTTTTATCAAGAATGCGTACGTATCGTCTGTCGGGGACGGCATCACGGTGGTGATTGTGCATAGCAATAACCGTGATGATGAGCTGGTGCACCGGCTGGCATGGGGCGTTTTCTGTGTCGGAATCGAAATTACGAAACTAAAGAGAGGTCACGCTGTAGGGCAAGATCTTTCCGGTGGGGAATTTAGCAGGAACATGCGCGATGTGGGGGCGCAAGTTCTGGAAATGGAAACGAATGGGAACGGTAATTTGCTGGTCGCTACCGATAAGACGCATATAGACGCTCTCAACGCAGTGGCATTGGCCTATATCGATCCAAGGATCAATCCCGGATTGGCGGTTTCGCCTCAAATGGATCGAGGTTATATTTTAACCTTGATTGATACCCATCATCAGGGAGCGGGGAACCGGATTGTGGAGATGATGTCGTGGGAATTTGTGCCGCTGTATGTATTGTTATTTATGCAGCGCGGGCGCTTTGCTCTGCGAAAGATCCGGTCCGTAGCTACCGGAGAGGTTGGGGCAATGATATCCGTCAGCAAGCTTATTGAGGGGCACGATGATCCGATGGGAATTTTTTCTACCCAAGGCGGTTGGCCGATCGCGGGCGATATACTGAGATCTTTGGCGGGAGCTATGGTTAGCGGCGCGTCGCGCGGTTTGCGTAAACAGCGGCTTTGTCTTGTTCCGGATAATACGGGAACCGTTCTGGAAAATCCAATTTGTTCCGCGATTCTGTTTGGCGCCGAAGTGTGGCATCAAGATTGTTGTACGAGGGAAACGGAGTTGTTGTTTTCTGCGGCGGATTTAGGACAGGTGTTCCTATCTCCCGAGGAAGCGGAAAATTCAACAAAACATTGGCTGGATCAATTAGATTCGAGATTTGAGGTGGTCGCATAAGACCACTTTTATTTTTGTCCGCAAAAATATATTTCGTAATTGCCACATGGCGGGAAAATAATTGTTCCGTTACAAAATGGGAGTTTTTTGGTACGCTAGAGTTAAGATAATCATAAAATTATGGATATTGAAGAGGTACAAATTTGCCAGAGCTGCGGTATGCCTATGGAAAGCCCCGAGGATTTCGGAAACGATGAGGATGGGGGAAGGAATAACGATTACTGCTGCCATTGCTGGGAGGACGGAAAATTCACTGCCGACGTGAGCTTTGACGAGTTCGTGGAAATCCAGGTGGGGATCGCGGTCCAGAACCTGGGTCTGGATGAAAGCGAGGCGCGTGAAGTTGCTTTAACCGCCCTGCCCGAACTGAAGCGCTGGCAGCAAAGATAGGGGTCTAAAATCGGCCAGGACCATCGGCGCGAAGGTGCCGCGGTTGTGTTTGTTTGCCGGTATGGAAAATAAAATTTACAAAACCATTAAATATCGCGACCGGGTTTACGGCGATGTTGTCATTGACGAGCCGGTGATCGTGGAGCTGATAGAGTGTCCCGCGATGCTCCGGCTGGTGGGGATCGACCAGTCGGGGCATTTTGAGCCTTTTTACCCCGGAACATTCCAAAGCCGTTACGAGCATTCGGTGGGGGTGTATATTTTGCTCAGGAACTACGGCGCGCCCATCGAAGAGCAGATCGCCGGGCTTATCCACGACGTTTCCCATTCGGCGTTTTCCCATTGTATCGACTATGTCATCGATGGCGCGTCGCCATCCGAACAGGACCATCAGGACAATATTTTTGAAAAATTCGTCAAAAAGACCGATATCCCGCGGATATTGAAAAAATACGGTTTTAATATCGATTATATTTTAAATGACGGCAATTTCCCGTTAAAAGAAAATAAGCTGCCGGATCTGTGCGCCGATCGCATCGATTATTCGTTGCGCACTGCCCTTGTTTTCCGGGAGATTGCCAGCGCCGCCGGTTTTTTAAACAAGCTTCGGGCTGGCAATGGCCGGTGGTATTTTACCGACAAACTTGCCGCCCAGGAATTTGCCGGAATTTTTTTGAAACTCAATTCGAAATATTATGCCAGCTTGCTTTCGGCGGTGATGTTTGCTTCGGTCGGGGATTATCTGCGCTATTCCCTGGGGAAGGGGTATATCAAAAGCGCGGACCTTTATTCCACCGACCGGGAAGTTTTGCAAAAGATCGCGCGATTCCATCGCTATGACCGCCATTTGCGGAAATTACTGAGCCGGATGGACAATAAGGCGGCGTTTGCCAATAGCGCCGCGGACCACGATGCCAAGATAGTTTGCAAGTCGCGCGCCGTGGATCCGCTGTTCAAGGACGGCCGAAAACTGGTAAGATTATCCCAAGCCGATAAAAGTTGGGCCGGTATCATTAAAAGGGAAAGCAAGCCCAAAACCTATTTCATTAAATTCGGCCGCCGGTGGTGGCTGCCGTCAAAAGTAAATATGACAAAAGATCCTTTTGTTTTCCTGTTCCTGATCGGCGTGGTTGCTGCCGCGGCAATTATGTTTTCGTCGGTTTTGAATCCCGGCTGGCAGGGGCCAAATCGCGGGGTGGTATTGGATCCGGGGAGCGGCGGACTATCCGGTAACGCCGGCGGCAATAGTGTAACGCCGGTGGCTTGCGGAATCGAGAATTGCCACGGTGTTGACGTTGTCTGCGGCGCAAAAGTTGCCGATGTTTGCACTGAGATCTATATGGTGGGCGACGGTTGCCGCCGCTTTGCCGAATGCGCGATTGCTGACGGCCAATGTCAATTGGTGTCCAATCAAAAATTAGAAAATTGCCGGGCGTGCGTTGCCGGATGCGTCCAGGATTTTGCCGATGACCAGATGGGCCTTTTTGATTGCGACAGCAAGTGCGCCGGAATTGACGGCGCAGAGACTGCCACTTCCCAAGCCGCGGAAATTTCCCGGAAAAGGAGCATTATCGAATCGCTATATCCGAAGCTGAATGATTTTGAAAGCCAGAATAGTTTCGCGGGCCAGCGCGTGAAGACCGAGATTAATGGTACCGATTATTATTTTGCCTACATCACCGAGGGAAGCGGCGTGCCGATCGTTTCGGCGATATGTTTTAAGGTGGACGAGGAATCAAAGATCTATTACATCGGCGAATTAAATGATTCGGGCGTCGCTGGCAACGGGATTTACAGAGATATCGACCCGATCACTTGCGAAGGCGTAAAATAGTTGCGGAAAAACAATGGCAAAGAAGAAATATTACGCCTACCAGGTGGATATCGAAAAAGGCATTACCGAAAGCTGGCCCGATTGCCAGGAAAAGGTGACGGGGATACCCCTGGCCAAATACAAAAGTTTTGAATCGCGCGGCGAGGCCGAGCGCTGGCTTGAAGCGGGCGCCAATTACCGGATCAAGCACATTGCTGCCGAAAGCGGAATCTATTTTGACGCGGGTACGGGCGGCGGCAACGGCGTGGAAATAAACGTGGCCGACGCGCGGGGGAATGGCCTGCTTTTCAAGGTGCTGCCCGAATCGAAGTTGAGCGCCAAGGGTCATTATAAAATTAATGGGCATGTTACCAACAATTACGGCGAACTTCTGGCGTGCAAATACGCGCTCAAAATTGCCTTGCAGGATGACGCGCCAAAAATTTTTGGCGACAGTAAATTGATCATTGATTACTGGTCCAACGGTTTTATAAAAGCGGACAATGTCGGTGCCCAAACCGTGGAATTGGCCGGGGAGGTAAAGCAGTTACGCTGGCAATTTGAAAAAAAGGGCGGCAAGGTTGTGCGCGTTTCAGGCGGTTCCAATCCGGCCGACCTGGGGTTCCATAAGGGGTAAACGGTTTAAAATAATCCAATATGATATTTCCCGATTACAAAAGGAGTGTTGTCAATGTTGCCGCATCAATGATCGCCGCCTTTGGCGGCGCGCCTTTTTATAAACCGCTCAAGGAGTTGGAAGATCTATTCGGCCGCAAGAAGGTGGTGTTTCTCACGATTGATGGTTTGGGTTACGAGTTTTTGCAAAAATACGGCCAGGGATCTTTTTTACAAAAACACGTCACCGCCAAAATAACTTCGACATTCCCGGCCACGACTGCCGCGGCCGAAACGGCGCTGGAAACCGGGGTCGCGGCGCAACAGCACGCGATCACGGGCTGGTTTGTTTATTTTAAAGAGATGGGGACGGTGGCCCGGGCGTTGCTTTTTGAGCCGCGCTGGGGGAAATGCAATTTTTCCGCGGCGGGTATAAAGTACGAGGAAATATTTAATGAAAAGAAAGTTTTCGAGAAGATTTTGGTGGCATATTCCCTGGTGTTGCCAAAAGTCATTATCGACAGTTACAAAACTTACGACAAGGGGAGTTTGTTGCCGTATTCCGATCTTGGAGGAATGGTTCGCCAAATAAAGAAGGCGGCGGGTATTCCTGGCCGGAGATTTATCTATTCCTACTGGTTGGAACTGGATAAGATTTGCCACAAGCATGGATGCAAAAGCAAGGAGGCGCGCGGTCATTTTTGGGAAATTGACCACATAATCGAGGGATTGGCAAAACATTTGGCCAAGATGGATTGCTGTCTGGTGATTACCGCCGATCACGGGCTGGTTGATGTTCCCGAGAAAAACCGGGTCGTCCTAAACCGCGATTTTCCTGATATTTACAATTGTTTGAGTTTGCCGCTTTGCGGCGATACGCGCGCGCCGTATTGTTATGTTCGCGCCAACCGGGTCGCGGAATTTAAAAAACTGGTCAAGGATAAACTTGGCTATTGCTGCGAATTGCGCAAGAGCGCAGATTTTATCAAGCGGGGAGTGTTTGGTTTGGGCCAGGCGAATCCCAAACTTTATGACCGTGCGGGCGATTATATTTTAATTTGCAAGGAAGGCTATCTGATAAGGGATTACCTAATGGGCGAGGAACCGGCAAAATTGGAAGGTTTTCACGGCGGCATGAGCCAGGATGAAATGTTTGTACCGCTGATTATTGTAGGCTAATGCCAATGGTACCGGATAAACAAATATCTTTGAGGAATAAAATTTTAAATGCGATATTTATTGTTTTTGTGGTTGCGACCCCGTTTTTTATATGGCGCGGGATAGAAAAAAACAAGATTGTCGCGGTGCCGCCGGATACAGTGAATCTTGATTTTCCGCTTTCCGGCGGCCGTTTTTATGTCGCGTTTTCCGGCCCCGGCGACAGTCTTTATGGCGCGATACACGGCGCGCCGATTGAGAAATATGCCTTGGATATCATTAAGGATACCGGCAATCCGGATATTTTCGGGGTCCAAGGTTCTTTGCCAGAAAACGATCCCAGTTTTGGGGCGCCGGTTTTCAGTCCGTGTTCCGGCAAGGTGGTTTGGGTGCAAAACAACAAACTCGACCTGCCGGTAGGGAGCCGCGATTACGTGGCGGTTGCCAATTCCGCGACCATCGAGTGCGCCGCCGGGTTTACGGTGGTGATGGCACATTTTAAGCAGGGGTCGGTGATTGTTAATATTGACCAGGAGGTAGCTGCTGGCGATCGGGTCGCGGCGGTGGGGAATAGCGGCAATACCACCGGGCCGCATTTGCACATCATGGCTTTCCGGCAAAATTCGGACGGGTCAAAAACGCCGTTGCCGATGGTGTTTTCCGGACAGTATTTGCAAAAAGGAGATACCGTGTCACGATAAGCAATCATGAAAACAAACAATCGGGATATTATTATCGGATCCGGAGCGGTGATTTTGGCGGCGCTATTATGGAGTTTGGACGGAGTTTTCATTCGGCCCAAACTTTATGCGCTGGATGCGGGAATGGTGGTTTTAATCGAGCACGCTTTGGGGTTTGTTTTACTGAGCCCGTTTTTCTTTTTGAATTGGAAAAAAATTAAGGCCTTGGGCCGCAAAGACTGGCTGGCGGTGCTTTGGGTGTGTTTTTTTGGCGGGGCCCTGGGGACCATAATGATCACCAAAGCGTTTTTTGCGGCGATGGGCGGGCTGGTGACGTTTGCGACCGTGGTGATATTGCAAAAGCTCCAGCCGGTATTCGCGCTTTTAATGGCGCGCTTGGTGCTGGGAGAGAAATTGAGCCGCAAATTTTATTTGTGGGCGGCCGCCGCGGTAGGCGCGGCGTATCTGCTGGCCTTCGGCAAAAGCGGGCTTGATCCGCGGGGCATCGACTTATTTCACAGCGCGGCGTGGTTTGCGTTCCTAGCGGCGTTTGCGTTTGGGTCTTCGACGGTACTCGGCAAGCGGGCGTTAAACCATTTAAACTTTGCGGCGACCGCGGCATTAAGGTTTGGCATTACTTCGATATTGATGCTGGCCTATGTTTTGCTGGCTGGCGCCGGGTTTGATTTCGGGCAAATCACTTTGCTGCAATGGCAGCTGTTTGCGGTCATTGTTTTTACCAGTGGCGCGGTGGCGATGTTTATTTATTATTACGGGTTAAAGAGGATTCCCGCGTCGGTGGCCACGATCTGCGAACTGGCTTGGCCGATATCGGCGGTTGTCCTCGATTATTTTTTAAACGGCAATACTCTAAACAGCGTGCAGCTGTTTGCCGCGAGTGTAATGATGGCGGCGTTCTACGGCGTGGTGCGTGAGGGAAGCGTTAAGGGAATTATTTTTCGCGCCAAAGTGATCCGGGGCAGCGGCCGCGGCCGGTTGCTGGGTTTTCCGACCGCAAACCTCAATGTCGAGGGAGTCGATCTGGCGTATGGGGTTTACAAAGCGGAGGCCGAAATTAACGGACAAAAATATTCGGGATTGCTATTCTTTGGTTTTAAGGAAACGTTTGGCGAAAAACCGTCGTTGGAGATTTTATTGAAAGGCTTAGCGCATGATATCTACGGCGAAGATTTGACGGTGCGCGTGGGGCAAAAGATTAGGGACATCAAAAAATTTTCCGGGCCGGATGAACTTAAATCTCAAATAGCTCGCGATATTGAAGAAAACCTCTAGGAATGCCAAAAATACCATTTGACAGCATTTAGTCGAAACAATTATTATAAATAAATAGTTTTAATCCCGGGAAAGTCGGTCTTGGGGAAAAAATAACCATCGCCGGAAACGGCGCAAAAAAAGGAAGGAGAAATGGGATCAATGGAAAATAAAAGCGAAGCGGAAGTAATCGCGGAAATAAATGAAGGTCTTTTTGAGGCCAATAAGTTGCTTTGCGGTGATTTCAGTCGGGAAGTTTTCGATAAAGTGATCGAACTTCTTGAGGATGGTGAGCTCATGAAAAAAATTACAACATTGAGCAATCCCGACCAAGCAAAAGAATTGGAGATCGAATACCAGCGTTTGGTAGACAAGGCCATTGGTGGGATGAAAGCAAAAATGATGAAAAAGTTTCTAAAAGTAGCCGCGAACGTGACGGACAGTCCCGATCGCGCCGGGGAATCTCGGGCTTAGTAAAGGAATAATCTAAAGCGGATTTCCCAAGATGGGGCCGCTTTTTGGTTTAAAATTTGTCGGTACAAAACGTTTTTTGCGCCGCTAGTTGCGGTTTTGTTTCTGGGGTAAAATTAACTATCGGGTGGTTTAACATCTAAAAAAATGGCAGAAATTTTCGACCTTAATGGTCTTGGGGAAAAAATTAAAGAAGAATTTTCAAAAAAAGAACCGGGGAGTGCCGGTGCCAAAATTGGCGAAGTCTTGGATTTGGAGAGGATGGAAGAGAAGATGCGCGCCAAAAATATCGTGGAGACCGTTCCGGTGCGGCCGGACGCAAAGCCTTGGTTGGGGTTGGTTGATCCGGGGGTGATCCGGGAGGCGTTGGAGAAATTTTGCTTAAGAAATATCAAACCGACCGGGATCAACATTGCCCAAATAGCCCACGGAGGGGAGATCCTTGAGGAATTGGTGCTCTACGGCCAGACCGAATCCGGCGGCGCGGAAAGATCTTCTTTGGCAATCCGCCGCGCGATTGCAAAAAGGGGTGATTGAAGATTTGGTTGTTGGAATAAGGTAGCAAATTTCTTTTTTGGCGGTAAAAGACACAAAATTGCGGCGGGCGGTCCGGTTGACATTAAAAACGAAATGGAGTAATTTTAGATTGGCCCATGAGGATATTGGGTGGTGTTTTTTTGAGGATAATTATTAATCTATTTGTAATCTATGGAAGAGATCGGGGTTGCCGCAAGCGAATTGACCGAAATTGGCGGGTTTATCATTACCAACACCAATTTTTGGGTCTTTGCGATCGCGATTGCACTGGCGGTGGGATTGAGCCTGACATTTTCAAAGGCGAAAATGGTGCCGCACGGCGCCCAAAACTTCTTTGAGTGGCTGATGGAAAGCTTTCTCGGTTTTATCGACTCGATCACGGGTTCGCGCAAAAAGAGCCTGGAAATATTTCCGTTGTCGATGACTTTGTTTTTGCTGATTTGGTGTTCAAACCTTTTGGAGCTGGCTCCCGGTTTGGGATTGTTCCCGATTTTGCGTTCGCCAAGCTCTGACCTTAATTTTACGCTTGCCCTGGCTTTGATTTCGATTATCTATATCAATTATTCGGCCATAAGGAAACTTGGGGTGTTTTCGTATCTGGGCAAGTTTTTCAATTTTACCAATCCGCTGATGTTTTTTGTGGGTATTTTGGAGTTTATCGGTGAGTTTACCCGGGTAATTTCGCTGTCGATGCGGCTTTTTGGCAATTTGTTCGCGGGGGAAATCTTGCTGATCGTGGTTTCGACGGGCATCAGCTGGGGAATGGCGTATTTCGTGCCGCTGCCGTTCCTGGCGCTGGAAGTGTTGGTCGGGTTTATCCAGGCGTTCATTTTCGCATCGTTGGTGATCGTGTTCTATTCGACGGCGACGGAAGTGGCGCACGGGTAGGGGTGGCGTCGTGAATAAAGAGCCCGGAACTGCCAGGTTCCCGGTTCTTGATTCCCGGTCCGCCCCCGATTCCCAATATGGACAGTAAACAGGACAGCCAAAAGAAGTTTGCTTCCGCGATCGCTTTAGGTTCCCAAATGGGGCTTATGATCGCGTTTTCGCTGGTTGGTTTTCTGTTGGCGGGGATTTGGCTGGACCGAAAGTTTGGCACAATGCCGCTTTTTACCGTGCTTTTCGTGGTTATCAGTATGGTTTCGGTGGCCGCGGAAATGCGGTATATCATTTTGCCGATACTGGAAAAAAGGTCGCAGAATAAAGATAAATCATCAACTAAATAAAAATAATTAAAATACTATGGAATTAGATGTAATGAAACAATTGGCCGCGGCAATCGCCATCGGTTTGGGAGCTTTGGGCCCCGGTTTGGGCATTGGTATGATTGGCCGGGCGGGAATGGAAGCCTTGGGAAGGAATCCCGAAGCCGCCGGCAAGATCCAGGTGAACATGATCTTGGCGATCGCGTTTGCGGAAGCCATCGCGATTTACGCGCTGGTTATCGCTTTGATTATCCTTTTTGTCGGAGCGTAATTTATATAATTTTCGCGATTGGGGTACAAATTCAAATCCGAAAATTCTATTTTACTCCCCGCGGCCTGTCCCGCTTTGGCGGGATAAGCCATAGGGAGCAAACCTAACCTAAAACAATAAACTTATGGAAGGACTGGGCATAGATTTTAAAATACTGGCGGGGCAGGTGATTACCTTCCTCGTGTTATTGGCGATATTGAAAAAGTTTGCCTATAAGCCGTTTTTGACCACGATGGAGGCGCGCACCAAGAAGATCGAAGAGGGGGTGAAAAAATCCGACGAGGCGGAAAAATCCCTGCAAAAGATCCGCACCTTGGCTGAGGAGGTGAAGGACGCCGGAGAGCGTAAATCCAAGGAAATGATTCAAGCGGCGGAAAAGAAGGCCGCCGAAAAGGCCAAGGCGATTATGGCCGCGGCCGAAGAGGAGAAGGCTAAAGTGATTACCAACGCCAAGGCCGCGATGGAAAAGGAGCAGACGCAGGCCCGGGAGCGCCAGCAAAAAGAGGCGCTGGACCTGGCGATGCGGGTATCGGAAAGGTTCTTGTCCGAGAAGATTACCAAGGATCAGGACAAGAAAATGATCGAAAAGCTGGTTTCGGAGTTAAATTAGTAAATTGCCATGAATAGCAAGCAAACAATTAATGTCTGGAGCCGGGTACTTCAAGAAATGGGCGCCGGGAAAGGTGCGGCCGAACAAAAAAAGATTGTCGCGCGCCTCGAAGCCATATTAAAACGCAAGAAAAAGGAATACCTTCTTCCGGTGATTCTTGAGGAAGCGGCGGCGGCGGCGGCAAAAAAGGCAAAGCTTGAGATATCTCTGGCCCATGAGCAGCCGGCGGAAGTCACGGAAAAGCTCAAGAAAGCGCTGGCAAAGGGGTTTGAGGGTTGGGAAAAGACCGAAGTCCGCATCAATCCCGACATCATCGGCGGGTTTGTAGCCAAAACCAGCCAATACTTGGTGGATGCTTCGGTGAAAAGCCAGTTAGGAAAACTGCGGCGCAGCTATGAAAATTAAAATATGATATTGGGAGAAATCTATAGAAATTGATTGTAAATTAGCGGATACTATTAATTTCTATTAATTTCGAGAAGCTTTAGCGAGCTAGTTTCAATTAATTTCAATTCAAATTATTTATATATAAAATAGCATGGATAAAATCGAACAATTCAAACGGCAACTGGAAGAGACCGGGTTATCGCCGGATCTTGCGGAGATCGGCGAGGTCGCCGAAGTGGGCGACGGCGTCGTAAAGGCGACCGGTTTGCGCAATGTGGAAAACTTCGAGCTTGTGGAATTTGAGCGGGCTAAGGTTTTCGGTTTGGCGATGAATCTTGAAGAATACGAAACCGGCATTATTGTTTTGGGAGACGATGCCGCGATCAAGGAAGGCGATATCGTAAAGCGTACGATGAAAACGATCTCCGTGCCGGTGGGGCCGGAAATGATTGGCCGTGTGGTTGATCCGCTGGGCCGGCCGATTGACGGCAAAGGACCGATCAAAACCAAGGAAAGCTATCCGATCGAGCGGCCCGCGCCGGGCGTGATTGACCGCCAGCCGGTAAACCAGCCGTTGCACACGGGGATTTTGGCCATCGATAGCCTGGTGCCGATCGGCCGCGGCCAGCGCGAGCTGATTTTGGGTGACCGCGGGTTGGGTAAGACCGCCATCGCGGTGGATATGATCATCAACCAAAAGCAGGAAAAGAACCGCCCGGTTTGCATTTATGTGGCTTGCGGGCAAAAAAAATCAAAATTGAAGCGCTTGGTTAAAACCCTTGAGGATGCCGGCGCCATGGAATATACGATCGTTGTGGCGGCTTTTGCCGATGACCCGGCGGCGTTGTTGTATTTGGCGCCTTACGCCGGTTGCGCGATGGGCGAGTGGTTCCGTGACAACGGCAAAGATGCCGTGGCGGTTTACGATGATCTTACCAAACAGGCTTGGGCGTGGCGTGAGGTTTCATTGGTATTGCGCCGCCCGCCGGGCCGCGAAGCTTACCCGGGCGATATTTTCTATCTGCATTCGCGCTTGCTTGAGCGGGCCGCGCGTTTATCAGTTGCAAAAGGCGGCGGTTCTTTGACCGCGCTGCCGATCGTGGAAACCCAGGCGGGCGATATTTCCGGTTACATTCCGACCAATGTCATTTCGATCACTGACGGCCAGATATTTTTGACCGCGTCGCTGTTTTACAAGGGGCAAAGGCCGGCGATTGACGTGGGAACTTCGGTTTCCCGCGTTGGCGCCACCGCTCAGCTGCCCGCGACCAAGAAGGTGGCCGGAACGCTTAAGCTCGACTTGGCGCAGTTCCAGGAACTGGAAAGGTTTTCGGAATTCACCGAAGAACTTGATCCGCAGACGCGCCAGATGTTGGAACGCGGTAAGCGCATGCGGGAATTGCTCAAGCAGGCCGATTTGCAGCCGCTTCCGTTTGAGAAAGAAGTTTCGGTGATCTTTGCGGGTACGAAAGGTTATCTGGATGATGTCGTGATCGATAAAGTGGGGCAGTTTAAGAAGGATTTGATCGCGTATATCGGGGAAAATATACCCGAATTGTTTGCCGAGATCCGCAAATCCGAGAAGATCGAACCGGCCAGCGAGGCAAAATTGGAAGAGGCGATAAAGAAAGTTAAGAAAAATTATGGAGCTTAAGGAGATTCGCTTAAAGATCCAGTCGGTTACCAACATCTGGAAATTGACCAGCGCCCTTGAAACTTTGTCGGCGCTGAAGATGAAAAAATCCCAGAAAATTGCGCTGGAATCGCGGCCGTTCGCCCAGAGGGTGGGGCGGCTGATCCGTTGCCTGGAGCCGGTGCTCAAGGATAAGGTGGCGTTGCGCAAGCGACCGCTGAAAACGGCGTTGGCGGTGGTGATTGCCAGCGATCGCGGATTTTGCGGGTCGTTTAACCAGAACATTTTGAAATTTGCGGCCAAAGAGATTAAGGATCTGGAGCAAAAATCCGATGTTGCGGTGATGCCGGTGGGGAAAAAAGCGGTATCTTTCTTTAAGAAGCGGGGAAAGGATTTTGACCAGAGTGTGACCGGTATCGGCGATTACGGGACCTTGGAAGAGGTAAAGCCGGTTTCGGATTTTATCATCAAGCAATATATCGGGAATAAATATCAGCGGGTGTACCTGGCCTGGACGGATTTTAAATCGACTTTCAACCAGAAACCGCGAATGATCCAGTTATTGCCGTTAGAATGGGATAAACTCAAGGAATTTGCGCAGGAAAGCGAGTGCGCCGCCAAGGCGGACGAGATATTGATCGAGCCTTTGGCAATGACGGTGGTGCAGGAGATCATCCCGCAACTGGTGGAATATTTGATCTACCAGTGCATCCTTGAGAGTAACGCATCGGAACATTCGGCGCGGATGACTGCGATGCGCAACGCTTCTGATAATGCCCACGAGCGGGTCGGGGAGCTTACCCTGGATTACAACAAGGCGCGCCAGGAACAAATCACCAAGGAAGTTTGCGAAATATCCTCGGCCAAGGAAGTATTGGGATAAATATCCGAAACTTGCTGAAATTAGTTGAAATTAATAGAAATTTATCGTATCAAAACAATTTATTTCAATTAGTTTCTCGAAGCGTAAGCGAGCTAATTTCTATCAATTTCAATTCAAATATTATTTATATATAAAAACCGTATGGCAAAGATTACACAAATTATCGGACCGGTGATCGATGTGAAGTTTCCGGAGGGCGAATTGCCGTCCTTGGGAAACAAGCTTGAGATCGGCAAGAATAAATTGCCGCTGGAAGTCCAGCAATATCTGGGCGGCGGCAGCGTCCGTTGTCTGGCGATGGGCCCCACCGAAGGCTTGAAGCGCGGCGAAGATGTCGTCGATACCGGCGGCCCGATCACGATTCCGACCGGAAAAGCGGCTTTGGGGCGGCTTTTTGATGTAATGGGCGAGCCGATCGACGGGCTGGGCAAGGTGGAGAGCGGGAAGCGTAATTCGGTGTTTAAGGAAGCCCCCAGCTATGTCCAGCAAAAAGGCGAGGTGGAAATCCTGGAAACCGGGGTGAAGGCGATCGATCTCTTGTGCCCGATTCCCAAGGGAGGGAAAATCGGCTTGTTTGGCGGCGCGGGCGTGGGCAAGACAGTCTTGATCCAGGAGCTTATCCGCAATATCGCCAAGGTACACAAGGGTGTCTCGGTGTTCGCGGGCGTAGGCGAGCGGACGCGCGAAGGCAACGACATTTATTTGGAAATGAAGGCGTCGAAAACTTTGGATAACACGGTATTGTTTTTCGGCCAGATGTCGGACCAGCCGGGAGTGCGTTTCCGGGTGCCGTTTTCGGCGGTAGCGTCGGCCGAATATTACCGTGACGAGGAAAAGAAGGATGTGTTGCTTTTTGTCGATAATGTTTTCCGTTTCGTGCTCGCGGGCTGCGAAGTGTCGGCCTTGATGGGCCGCATTCCTTCCCAGACGGGTTACCAGCCGACTCTGTTTACCGAAATGGGCGCGCTTGAGGAACGCATCACTTCCAGCAAGGATGGCTCGATTACTTCGATGCAAGCGGTTTACGTTCCCGCCGACGATTATACCGATCCGGCCGTGGTGGCAATCTTTTCGCATCTTGATTCTTCGCTGGTTTTGAGCCGCCAGATTGCGTCCCTGGGCCTTTTCCCGGCCGTTGACCCGCTGGTGACCACTTCATCCATCTTAAACCCCCATATCGTGGGCGAGCGGCATTATCAGGTAGCTTCCAACGTGGCGCAGATTTTGCAGCGCTACAAGGAATTGCAGGATATCATTGCCATCCTGGGAGTGGAAGAACTTTCCGACGAAGACAAGTTGGTGGTGAACCGCGCGCGCAAGATCCAGAAATTCCTGTCCCAGCCTTTCTTTGTCGCGGAAGCGTTTTCCGGAAAACCGGGGAAATATGTTAAACTTGCGGATACGATCGAGGGTTTTGAAAGGCTAATCTCCGGCGAATTCGACAGCCGTGGAGAATCCGAATTCTACATGAAGGGCACCATTGACGAAGTCATTAACGGTTAGAAACTTATTGAAACTAATAGAAACTGATAGAAACTGATAGACACGCGATAATAAAAGCATGGAAAGGAAAGCTTATATTTTGCTGAAAGATTTAGAGGTTTATCAATTAGCGAGAAACCTTTCAAGAATAGGTTGGAAGGTTTATGAAATGTTGGACTGGCAAGATAAAAGGTTATTGGAGAACAATTTATTAGGGCCACTGATTCTGTCGGTGCGAATATCGCTGAAGGGTATGGCCGGTTTCATTATTTGGATAAGATAAAATTTTACTACAACAGTCGGGCGTCGTTAAATGAATGCAATGATCATTGGCTTGAGTTGCTTAACGAAAGAGATAAAATCGGTTCCGCAAGTTACGAAGAATTTAAATTAACGGCAGACAAACTTTCGTTGAAACTGAATAATTTCATCGGTGCAACGTACAGTCAAAAAAATCAGGACTAATTGGGTTGGAACGGCAACCAATTTCAACAAGTTTCAATTAATTAAAATTAGTTTCAATAAATTATGAAAGTAGAAATAATCACTCCCAAAGGAATCGAGCTGGAGCGGGAAGCCATTCGGATTGTCCTGCCGACACTTATGGGCGAGATAACAGTATTACCGCATCACGTGCCTTTGATTTCGGTTTTGAAGGCGGGTAAAATCAGGATCGCGACGGAAAAGGAGGAAGAAATAGAAAAAGAGATCGAGGGCGGCATCCTGGAAGTTGTTGATAATAAGGCGGTGATATTGCTGAAGAAGTTCTAAGAATATGAAAGAAGCGGTCAAAAAATGGTTTGCCAAATCCAAATCGTCAAATAATATTATTATTAACTTTGTTGGCGTTCGTTGATATCGTTAAAAAATGGCCCCTTGGGGCTGTTTTTTTACATTCGCGAAATAAACTACCTCGGGGTAGAACCCCGAGGTATTCCGACGCTTCGCTAAACGCTACGCGATCGGAAAAGTTTGATTCCCCGCCATTCATTCCCGGGGCTGACTGCTGGGCGGTTCGTACTCGAACTGATGAGCCCCGAGGATTCTGGCGGGTAAATAAACCAAATAAACAGATACAAAAATATGTTTAATTTTTTTCCCAAAGACGGAATTTTTTACCAGCTTTTTGAAAAACAATCGGATAAATTAAGCGAAGCTTCGGAGCTTTTAAAAAGGGCGATCAACGAACCGGAAAATTTGGAAGCGATATCCGCCAAACTTAAAGAACTGGAAGAGGAAGCCGACGAGCTTGGCCATCAATTGATGGAAAATTTGCGCAAGAATTTCATCACGCCGATGGAGGGGGAGGATATCGATTTGTTGCGCCAAAATTTAGACGATATCATTGATTTTACTGAAAGGGCGGTCAACCGCATGGTAATCTATAAACTGCCGCGTCCCTTACCCAAGGAAATCGGTGAATATGCCGAAATAATCGGGGCCGCCGCCAAAGAAATCTATGCCGGCGTAAGAGAAATAAGGGATGTCAAAAAACACAACGAGAGCTTGCATAAACGCTGCTATCGGCTCAACCAGCTGGAAAACGCCGGAGATGAAATAAACCGTAAAGCCTTGGGCGGCCTTATGGGGACGCCGCAAGTTTCCTGCGACAAGTTAATCGAGATAATTAAATTCAAGGAGATATACGAAACCCTGGAAAATGCGATTGATTCCTGTGAGAATGTGGGAAATATGTTCGAATCAATTTTGATCAAGAACCAGTAATTATCGGGGTCTGTTGCGAACAGTAAAGATTTTAACGCTGATTTATGGAACCATTTACATTATTCGTAATATTCGCAATTGCGGTGGCGCTTGTTTTTGATTACACCAATGGGATGCACGATGCCGCCAACTCGATTTCCACGATCGTTTCGACCCGGGTTCTCTCGCCGCGCCTGGCGGTAATCTGGGCGGCCTTTTTCAATTTTGTTGCGTTTATGATCTTTGGTACGGCCGTGGCCAAGACGATTGGCAAGGGGATGATCAATATCGAAACAGTTACGGTCACGGTGATATTTTGTGGTTTGCTGGGGGCGATCGGATGGAATCTTTTTACTTGGTATAAGGGGTTGCCGACGAGCTCTTCCCATTCCTTGATCGGGGGATATGCGGGCGCGGCCATCGCCAATGCCGGATTTGACGTTATTATCGTCGCCGGATGGGTAAAAACTTTAACCTTCCTTGTCCTGGCGCCGGCAATTGGTTTGTTTTTGGGCTATTTGTTCAAAATTGCTTCATCGTGGATCGCGTATAAACACACGCCCTCCAAAGTTAATAAATGGTCCCGGATTTTACAGTTGGTTTCCGCCGCGCTTTACAGCCTGGGTCATGGCGGCAACGATGCGCAAAAAACCATGGGGATCATCACGGGCTTGCTTTTTGTGGGTGGCTTTGTCCAGAGTTTTGACATTCCGCTTTGGGTAGTATTGAGCGCCCATACGGCAATTGCTTTGGGGACGTTGAGCGGTGGTTGGCGCATTGTGCGCACCATGGGAACCAAGATTACCAAGTTAAAGCCGATTGACGGCGTATGCGCCGAAACCGCCAGCGCTTGCAGTATTTTTGGCGCTACCTATTTAGGGGTTCCGGTCAGCACGACGCACGTGATCACCGGCGCGATCTCGGGAGTCGGTGCGGCACAAAGGGTGACCGCGGTCAGGTGGAACGTGGCGCTAAGTATTGTTTGGGCGTGGCTATTCACCATCCCGGGCGCGGCGCTGGCCGGAGCGATGTTTTTTGCCCTGGTTAACACCTATTTTGGCTAAGATCGTTTTTGCTGTTTATATATTAAAAGAGCTCCCATAAAAAATAGGGAGCATCTTGGTTTATAGCGGCATCAATTCCCGGATGATACCGGTGAATGGTCCGAAGCTCATGCGGCCCCGTCCAAACTCACCTTGGCCTGCATGGGTTTCTTCCTCGAACCGGTCACGGGCTTGCTCGGTAAGGGGAGTATCCATTGAGCCCGCGTTGCTGTTTTGGGCTCTGGCATTTGCTGAGGTTGCGGATTCCATTGCCCCGGGGCCGCCCCAGTCCTTCTCATTCTCGGAGGTGTCGATTAATACCTGAGACTGTGCAATGCGCCCTTCGGCGTTGGTTTTTACCCGATCGTAGTCAGGATTTGCCTTTTTGCCGAGCTTCAGTACCTTTACTCCATTTCCGTTTGCGCGGGCTGTGTACCCGCCGAGCTCTTGTGCTCCAGTAACGACTCTTTCCGCATTGTTATGATTGGGGAAGAGGCCGTTTTGTAGTCCCTTCATTATTTCATCGCCGGAGGTTCCCCCGACGCTGATCGCTGCCGCGCTTTGTAATGCGCACATCATTGCGATTAGGGCAATGATGCTTAATACTTTTGTGGATTTCACTTTCGATCTCTCCTTTTCTAGTATATTCCGTTTAACGTTAGTTACCATATCATATATTAAATTATTGTCAATAGGACATACTGTTGACAAATATTTTATTATATGATACGTTCCAACAGGACAATCCGGGGAAAAGTCTTTTTTTATTGGATTGCAAGTAAGGAAGTAAGTGAGGAATCGACAGTGATAAGCGCAAACGCAAAGAGGTTAATAGGGTTGCTCTTGGCATTGATTTGCCTAGGCAGCGTAGCTGTAGGGTGCGAAGAAGATGATTGCCCTCACCAGCTCCCATCGGAGCCTGAGTGCACTGATTGCAGTTCGGAAACAGTGATCACGGAGTCGACCGAGACAACCGCGGATGCTTCCGGCAGTAATGCCGAGAACGGTGGCGTAGTTGTTGCCAATAACGGTGATGCCAACATCGAGACCGAGTCGGTCGAAGTTGAATCCGAAGAAGGCCCAGTAGTTGTTGTCACCGATAGCCTCGGTGCCGAGGTGGAGACCGAGGAAACCGATGTATCTGGGATAGGCAACAATGTTGCCGAGGAAGGATCATCAATCACTTCTATTAAGGAAGAGACCGAGGTCAAGATCGAGGGCAGCGAGGTTGGAGCTCCCGTAGTTGTTGGCGACTGTAATTATGTAGAGACCGAGGAGAATAACGTCGACATTAAAGTTGAAGACTCTTTTAATACCAAGAATGAAGAGTCTGAGGCAACTGCCGAGGACGGTAGCCAAGCTGGTGCCATAACCGGCGACGGTAGCACCTTGGTTCAAATTGGTGAGATTGAGGTGAATGAAAATAGTGGCAACACTATCGATAGCGGTAATACTTATACGTCAATCTACCGCGACGATAGTGTCACCATAATCGATAATTCCGTCACCTTGATCGATAATTCCGTTACAACAATCACCAATATTGACAACTCTGTAACCCAGATTATCAATAACTATGGTGGCAACATTGATAACATCAAGTTTATCAATGTCAACGGAGTAAAAGTTGAGGTTGAGGCTAACGTCGATGGAAATGGCGATATTGTCATCAATGTGCCGGTAAATATCGGCAATGATGGTGAGGATGACGACCGCAAGGAAAATATTAAGTACGTCGTTAAGCATGAGACGGTAGTTGTGGGTGGTGTATCCTCAGTGGTCTATGCCGCGACCGTACATGCGAAAAAAATACCCACAAAGAGTGAGTTGGTCATTACCGAGATTAAAGACGATAATGGCTGCGTCAAGTCCTTCGAGATTAAAGCCAATCGCGGACCGGTTAGTCTGGATGGAGTTGACATCGAGGTAACGGATGGAGTACGCAAGGCGGGCATCTTTATGGAGCAGCTTGTGCTGGCTGAAGATGAGCGCATTGTCGTGGAGGTTGAGACGACTATCATGGCCGGAACGGTAAAGGTAAAGAATTCTCGCGGTGTAGTCTATGCCAAGGATGACTTTGACCTCAGCCAGGTTCCCGCCGGATCCAGTTTCCAGAGACTTCCGGAAGAGAAAGGGGTGCCATTCCACGTCGCACCCGCAACCCTTGATGGACCAAATCTTCCCCTCGTAGTTAACGGGGTGGCAATTCTTGGTGCCACAGCTTAAAGGGAGAATATAATCAAGGCAGGTTATTGCGGCTTTAAGCCCTTAACCTGTCTGTTTTTTGTTTTACGGCGGGCACGGGGCTTGCGGCGATGATTAATTTTTTGTTAATGAATAAGTAGGGAAGTATTTTTAACATCGCGTCAAACGATTCGCATCCGTGTGATAAGCGCCGGAATGCGGTTTTACGGCGCGCGCACCGATGCCAGAACAAAATACTTGGGACGCGTTAATCATCGGCGCCGGGCCGGCGGGAATGTTTGCGGCTTATGAATTGGCGGAAGCGGGCCGCGGTTTGCGCATTGCCATGGTCGATATCGGTAAAGCGGCGTTGCAACGGAAGTGTCCGATAAATACCGACAGTGCCAATACCTGCCTTAATTGTCGTCCCTGTAATATTATGTGTGGCGTGGGCGGGGCCGGAATTTTTTCGGACGGGATCTTGAATTTACGGCCGGATGTGGTGGGCGGGAACCTTTCCGATTTTACTCATGACGATATTGAATCGCAGCGGATTGTCGATTTAATCGATGAGACGTTTTTAAAATTTGGGGCCACAAAGACCGTGCACGGATTGTCCGATGAAAAAGTCAATGTGCTGTCGCTCAAAGCGATGGCCGCGGGAATAAAATTCCAGCGGATAAAACAGCGGCATTTGGGAAGCGAGAATACTCCCGTGATCATCAAGCGGTTTTCCGACTATCTGGAGCGGGGAGGCGTGAGCATCATTACCAACGCCAAAGTCGGCGATCTGCTGGTTGAGGATGGCGTTTGCCGGGGCGCGTTGCTGGAGGATGGCCGCCGGATATTTGCCAATGCCACGGTTTTCGCGCCGGGCCGGATCGGCGCCCGCTGGGTGAGCGAGATGGTCCAAAAACACAAGATTGCCGCCAACCATGCGCCAATCGATATCGGGGTGCGCGTCGAGGTGCCGTCGATCGTGATGCGGTCGGTGATCGAGGCAAACCGCGACCCCAAGTTCCATATTTGGACTACAAAATACGAGGATTTTGTGCGGACGTTTTGCACCAACCACGAGGGGTTCGTAGTAAAGGAAAGCTACGGCGATTTCATTGGCGTCAACGGCCATTCTTTTACGAACAAAAAATCCGAAAACACCAATTTCGCGTTTTTGGTGCGCACGGTTTTGACTTCGCCGCAGGAAAATACCCGGCTTTACGGCGAGTCGATTGCCAAAATCGCCACTATCCTGGGTCAGGGTAAGCCGATCATCCAGCGCCTGGGGGATTTGCGCCGGGGCCGGCGGTCAAACGCGTGGCGCCTGCAGAAGAGCACTTTTTCGCCCACGCTCAAAGATGTTACTCCGGGCAATATTTCGATGGTGCTGCCGCATCGTACTCTGACCGATATCCTGGAGGGACTGGAAAAATTAAACGAGGTTATTCCGGGGGTCGCGACCGATTCCACTTTCCTTTATGCGCCCGAGATAAAATACTACTCAATGAAATTTGTCGTTAATGACAATATGCAAACTAATATAAAAAATCTTTACGCGGCGGGGGATGGCGCCGGGTTGAGCCGCGACATCGTCAAGGCTTCGGCCACCGGAATCCTGGCCGCCCGCGGCATCATCAAATCATTATAAAAAGCGCGTTTGTATTGAATTTATATTTTAATTTGTATTTCGCCCGACGCGGTTTCAAACCACGCCGGGCGACCAAAGGATGTTTCCTTGGGAATCCTCATTCCATCGGTTCCCCCGCCAAGGCGGGGGTTTACCTCCGGAATAAAAAAAGGATAGAAGATTGTCAGTTTTCTATCTCAGAGAGACGTATGCATCGAACCGCGAACGCTTGTGCTGGCGATTGTATGGTACGTCTTATGGCCGTATTCATTAATTGTCACTGTACGCAAATCGACGTTCCCAAAACCCAAGGGTCCGGCAAGTTCTATCTTAATTGGGTCCAGAGACTTGGCTAGGTATACCGGAGTATCGAAACTCTTTATGAGGGTTGTTGCTCCCAGACTATGAACCAGTTCGGTTCCGGCCGGAATCACGACCAAGGCATACTCTTCGGTACTGATCGTAACATCTGTCGGGGTGACGGTTAATTTCAGCAATCCTGGCAACTCTGCCGCGTTTTTATAGTGATCGGCATCTTCTTCTTTAGGCAAAGTGCTTCCCGAGGTCGCGACCAAAGATTCTTCAAGGGTGGCCGAATCGCTTGAGCTGCCGGTTGCCTCCGGAGTATTATCGGCAGGATTTAAGTCCGGGCTTCCCTTATCGCTTGCGGCATATTCCTGTCCTATTGTGTTTGTTTCGGAGCCAGTATTACCGCTGCCGCCAGGCATTATTGTTACCGGAGAAACATTGTCGATTACCCTTTTTGTCACTGGGTCGACCGCGAAGAATCCGTCTTCCTCCATTACCGCTACTGGGGTTCCTTCCAAGATTTCTTGGGTGGGCGATACATTCGGTTCGAATTGAGCCGCGGCCGGAGCCGCGATGGCGCATGCGATCAATAGGATCGCCGCCAATAGTTTTTCAAGACCCTTAATCACTCTTTGTACCTCCTTAACTGCGCCATTTCCAATCGCCGGTATATTGTTGCCGGTTTTTTGTTATTTGACTGGGAAGGTGCGCATATCTTCATTACAACGATTTTGCCGTAAAGTCAAGGTTATGATATCCCGGAGTTTTTGCGAAAAGGGAGGGAGATTGTCGCTAATAAACTACCCCGGGGCTGACTGCTGGGCAGTTCGTACTCGAACCGACGAGCCCCGAGGTATTCTGTAGGTTAAATAAAAAAAGAAGAGTCTGCGGCGCATTTGTGGCGCGGGGCAGACTCTTTGGTCTCAATTTGGCTTAGCTCATTTTGTGGGGAACCATGCTGGTATCGGGCTCATAGAGGAAGATGGGTCTCCCTTTCTTGTTCAGGGGGTTGGCGTCGTACTCGGCTTTCTGGGCGGCGGCTTGTGTGGCTACAGCTCCGTCCATGACACCTTTATCGCTTTCCATATACCTCATGTTGAGCTGGGCGACACTCGGGTACCAGAGTCCGTCACCCTGGAATATCGAGTCGATGACATCACCCCGGGAGTTGTATGCAGTAGCTCCCAGATAGGGATTCATCGCGTTCGGGTGGGCGCCCCAACCCTCGAGGGAGACGTCCTTGTTGAACCCATAAAGAGCCGCCAAGGGGTCACATTCTATGCATTCCATTGGTTTGGCAATATTGCCGCCAAGGAATACCATTTCCTTCGGCCCAGTGCTGAGATCGACTACTGCTCCGGTTGGTCCTATTAATCCTATCAGCATTACGGCAAACAATGCCCCTAACGCCATCCATATCCTTGTTTGTCTCTTCATTTTCATACACCTTGTGCTTTTCCTTTTCTTTTGGATCCTTTCCGTTTGGTATGTTGAGGGAGAAGCTGATAAACAGTATTTGTTTGTGCAGTTTGCGCGTGGCAATGGAAAGGATCTTTACGGTCGTAGTCTATACATAAATGATTTTTTTGTCAAGATTGACGGGAAGTATCATTTGCGATGGGGGTTTTGCGGGGAGCGGGCAATCTTGCTTTATTGGCTGTTTTTTGGTAACTTGGGGCTATGATCAAATTGCTGATCTTTGATTTTTGCGGAACGCTGGCCGGTTGCGGTATGGCCGATTACGGCCGAATCGCGGATAAGCTTCGCGATTTTAATTTGGCGGTGTCCGATGACGATATCGCCAAGTTGGAAGTGGCTTTGCCCGGGTATTTGGTCGAGTCCCAAAATTGGAGCGAGCTTACCAATAAAGTAATTCAAAAGTTGGGGATCGTGCTGGAGCATGACCGGCGCGAGCAACTGGCGATATTCCTGGAAAAAAGGCTTTCCGGCAAACTTTACGACGATGCCCGGGATATCCTGGATTTACCGCAGAAAAAGGCAATCCTTACCCTGAGCAATAAATTCGCGGTAAGCGGTATTTCGCAATTAAGGCATTTTGAAGTTTTTTCTCCCGAAGTTTGCGGCGCCAAAAAACCGGATCTTAAGGCGTTTTTAGCGGTGTTGGAGAAAATGGCGGTGAATCCCGACGAAACGGTAATGGTGGGCGATAGCCTGGAAAAGGATGTTTTGCCCGCAAAAGCCATCGGAATCAAGGCAATTTTGATCGACCGCGAAGATAAGCTGGAAATTAATGATTCTTCGATTATCAAGATAAGGAGCCTAAAAGAACTTAAGAAATATTTATAAAAATCTGTTTTTGACTTCTGTAGTAAATAGTGGAGCAGGCCATTATGGGCCTGTAGTCAAGTGGTAAGACGCCGCATTCGCATTGCGGAAGCGCGAGTCCGATTCTCGCCAGGTCCACCGCGAGGTCTGTTGCACTGTTTGCAAGTGGAGCTTACCAAAACGCGAGTCCGATTCTCGCCAGGCACACCCAGTAGAGAAAATTCGCGTGTATTTACGCGTATCGAGTAAATCTAGCACGAATTTTTTCTACTGGGGTCCGCAGTGTGTTGAATTTTGGGGCGCATCTGGCGCATTTTTATTTTGTTTTTAGCGAAATGATAAATTTAAAAATCCGTCCTTTGGGCGGGTTTTTAAATAAATACGGAGTTCCAAATAAAAAAGGACAGAGGTTGCGATGCAACTTGCCCTAGCCGCCATAAACCTGTTTCTGCAGGTAAAGCTGCTTTGTCGGTTGCCAGTCTTGTATTATACCCATGCCCCAGTACGCTTCGTTTCCTTCGGTTGTAGGTGTCCATTGTCTGGGATAGCGGGCTAATTCCATTGCGTCATATATCTTCATTGTCTCGGGTTCGGTATGGCTGATGTGGAAGATTCCGTCCGGACCGGGTTGGGCGTTTCGGATCGCTTGTTCGGGCGTTAATCGTTCTTCGGGCCCGGGGCAATCCCGGCAACCGTCGCCGATATGCGCGTGGCGTTTACCGTCCATGTTGTGGCCGGTCGCAATTGCCAAGCAGAAGAATATCGCGGCCAATAGCACCAACGCGGTGCTTATTTTGGATCGTGCTTTTTCATCTATACACCTCTTTATTTTTTTAACACTTGACTGGGGAAGGAATCCATCGTCCGGGCAAGCACTATTTTATTTATATCCGCATAAAGTTAATTGGGGATTAAGGGCTGCCTGTTGTCCAAAACGCATCCGTGGCAAGTTATCCACAGCTAAATCACAAGCAATGCGGATTGGGAATAACATATTTTATCTTCGAATAAAGATAAAATTATATATTTTATCTTCAAACCTGTGGATAACCCATGCCAAGGTGTTAATAACTATATTTGCAGCTTTAAATTCGGGAAGGCGATTATTCGGCGGTTCGGTTTGCGGCTATGCTCGGCATTTGATAAGATAAAAAAAGATAAACAATCAATATGGATCGCAATAACGATACCAAAGGTAAGCCCGCGAGGAACCGCAGCTGTGCCTATCCGGCGTTGGCGTTGTTTGAAAGCATCGAGCTGGCCCAAAAAATTTTTGACGGGCTGGGGCCGGGTCCGCACGAGCGTAAAACTTTATCGAAGGGGCTGGGGTATTCGTCGTTTTCCGGCGCGGTTTCGGGAAAGGTGGGTTCCCTGGTGCAATTCGGGCTTTTGGAAAGGTTTCGCGGCGGTTATTCGATTACAGCGCGGGCCAAAGAAATTTTTACCTATCCCGAGGAAACCAGCGAGCCGGCGATCCGGGAGGCGGCAATGCGGCCGGCGCTTTACCAAAAAATTACCGATAAGTTCGCGGGAAAACCGATGCCGGGAAATCTGGCGGCGGTCCTGGCCGCCGGATATGGCATCACCGAAAAAGCCGCGGGGTTTGCGGCGGCCAATTTTATTAAAACAATGGAGTTTGCCGGGTTGCTCAAGGACGGCGTTTTAATTTTGCCGCAAATCGGGGAGGATGCTGGTTTAATCACGGTTGCCGGCGGCAAAAAATTACCCGGGGTTGTTGCCGGGCGAGACGAAGAGGAGGAGCAAATAAAGATCCCGCTTCCCAGCGGGCCGGTGGTATTGTTCCCAAAATCAATGGCTTACCGGCTTTCACTGGGGGAGTTTGCCCAGGAATTAAAAAACCTTGACCGCAAAGCCGGCGGAGCATCCGAAAATTGATATGGTGTCTGTTGCTATCGGGGCGGCCGGAATCTAGAATAGAGATATACCGGGTTTTTTGGAGAAGATCGATAAATTTTTCTTGAGCAACAAAGTTGTCGCGGCGGTTTTGGCCGCGGCGTGTTTTTTTGTTTACGCCAACGCGCTGACCAATGAATTCGTTTGGGACGATGAGGAGCAGATCGTAAATAACACCGTTATCTGCGACTGGGATAACTTTCCGCTGATATTTACTTTCAGTACGTTATATGCGGGCGGCGCCGGTTTGTCGGGCGGGTTTTGTCGGCCGTTGGTGACGCTGTCGTATTTTTGGAATTATATGCATTGGGGGTGGAGTATCACTTGATGCAGCTGTTATTGCACTGTGTCAACTCTTTCCTGGTTTTTTATCTGTTAAAAATTTTGCTTGAGAAAAACCGGGTTGGCGAGGGGCGAATTGCCGCCTTTGCGGCGGCGTTGGTTTTTGCGGTGCACCCGGCCAACGTGGAATCGGTGGCGTATATCGGCAGTATCAGCGAGGTGGTTTACGCTTTTTTCGTGTTGCTGGCGCGGATTTTGCAGGCCAAGCCGCAGGATGAGGCCGCGCAACAGCTCTATATTATGTTGCAAAGCGGCCAGAAGGTCGAATTGTGAAGGTGTTTGTAGGTTTTTGGTAGGGCGTATAAAAAAACTTGCGGGAATATAATTCCGCAAGTGATTGTCCGGCTAGACCGGTTCTTTGTCTTTTAATATCTCGTTGGCGGGAAGCCCTTTCCTTGCGGCATCCCTTACCACTTTTTCCATGGAGTCAAAATTAATATTTTCCGGATCCATGGCGTCTGCGGCACCGTAAGTTACGATTTCTAACAGATAGTGCGTGTTTGTTTTGCCGCGGATCGCATCGAGAAAAAGATTGGTCAATGCGCAAGTTTTGAACCGGGGATCATCCTCGGGGTATTTTTCTTTGAGGGTGTTTAATTGCCGCCTAAGGTTTTCGAGCTTGAGATTGTTTTTGTCGGGTTCTGTTTGCGTGGCTTCTCCGATGATCGTCAGCAGATCGGGGTCGGGACCGCTAAAAACTTCGTTGACCGTCGAGGCCAAGACTCCGGCGGTTATTTCAATGAGCCTTTTTCTCGTTTCGAGTGCCGGGCCATTCTCTTGTAAAGATGCTATATAGAGCCGCAAGATAAGCAAAGCGTTTCCTGCGGCGGTCGATAAATTTGATTCAGTGACTTTCACTTTTCCACCTCCAATTTTTGCGCGGTTTTTTTCTTAACATATTGATTAAATATGATTATCCGGGATATGTCAATTTTCCGATTTTTTTGGATAAAAAATCATCAAAAAAACGGCTTTTGGCGCCGTTTTTTTGATGGGATGATTGTCGTTATCTGTATCTTTTCATCGATAGGGAATTAAGAACGACACTGACCGAAGAAAAGGACATTGCGGCGGCGGCAATTACCGGATTTAGGAGCCAGCCGGTAATCGGATATAAGATACCGGCGGCAATCGGGACTCCGAGTAAGTTATAAAAAAATGCCCAGAATAAGTTTTGCTTGATTTTGCGCAAAGTATAAGCGCTCAAATCAATGGCTTTTGCGACATCTTCCAGGTCGTTTTTGATCAGCACGATATCGCCGGTCTCGATTGCTATATCCGTGCCCGATCCCAGGGCGATTCCCAAGTCGGCCACGGCCAGTGCCGGCGCGTCATTGATGCCGTCGCCGACCATCGCGACGAACTTGTTTTCGGCCTGGATTTTCTTGATCGCTTCGGCTTTGTCCCGCGGCAGCACGTTTGCCATTACCTTTTTAATGCCCAATTGGCCGGCAATCGCCTGTGCTACCGGCAGATTGTCGCCCGATATCATTATCACATCTTTGCCCGCCGCCAAGAGTTTTTTAACGGTTTTTGCGGCGCTTGGCTTTATCGTGTCGGCAATGGCGATAATCCCGGCAATTTTACCCCCTTCAGCCAGGATGATCACGGTTTTGCCGTTTTGTTCCAATTCGTCTATTTCTTTTTTGTATTCGGTGATGGATATTTTATTGTCCGCCATCAGTGATCTTGATCCCAAGATTACCAGCCTGTCTTCAATTTTGGCGGTAACGCCTTTTCCCGGAATTGCTTTAAAGTCAGTGGCCGCGCCGGGGAGAATATTTAATTTTTTCGATTCTTCCAAAATCGCGGCGGCCAGCGGATGTTCGGATTGCCGTTCCAATCCGGCGGCCAACTTCAATATTCCTTCTTTTTGCCCGGGGCCGGTAATGTCGGTAATTTGAGGTTTGCCCACGGTCAGGGTTCCGGTTTTATCGAAAACGACCGTATCGATCTTGGCGGCGATTTCCAAAGCCTTGCCGTTCTTGATGAGAATGCCGGATTTTGCCGCCAACCCCGTTCCCATCATGATTGCGGTGGGGATTGCCAGGCCGAGGGTGCAGGGGCAGGCGATGATCAGTACCGAGACGAAAACCGTGATCGCGAAGGCCAGGGACTTACCGATTACAAGCCAGACGATGGTTGAAATGATCGCGATCGACAGGATCGCCGGAACGAAATAGTATGCGGTTTTGTCGGCCAGACGCTGGATCGGCGCCTTGGTGCCCAGGGCGTCTTCGACGATCTTGATGATTTGTGCCAGCATCGTTTCATTGCCCACTTTTGTCGCCCGGAAAGTGAATGATCCGTTAATGTTTAACGTGGCGCCGATGACCGTATCTCCGGAATTTTTTTCGACCGGCATGCTTTCGCCGGTAATCGCTTTTTCGTCTACGGAAGAGGTGCCGCGGGCAACAATGCCGTCAACCGGGATTTTTTCGCCGGGTTTTACCAATATTATATCGCCGGTCTTTACTTGGGATATCGGAATCAGGCGCGGTTGTCCATCCAGGATGACGGTCGCATTTTTGGGCGCCAATCCGATGAGTTTTTTGATGGCCTGGCTGGTTTTTCCTTTGGCCGCGGTTTCCAGGTATTTTCCCAGGGAAATGAAAATCAGGATCATTACCGCACTTTCAAAATAAATGGGACCAGTTTGGCTTTTGTTAACCCACGCGGCGATCGTCAAAACCAGGCTGTAGCCATAAGCGGCGACCGTGCCGATCTCGATTAGCGCATTCATATTGGGATTGCGAGAGATGAGGCTTTTTAATCCCGAAACATACAGCGGGGCGTTAAGTATCATTATTGCGGTGGCGATGACGAATTGGATGACGGCCATGGTGGTAAAACCGATCGGAAACATCGGCAAACCGAATAATCCCGATAATGCCATGTAAATCACCGGCGAGCCCATGATCAGGGAAAGCCAGAATCTTTTTTGGGCAGCAGCAGTTTCATTGGCCTCTTTTTTTGGGGCGGCTTCGGTAACCGATCCTTGGGCAGTTTCTTGAGCGTCATACCCCAGAGATCTTACGATTTCGACAATCCGGGCGGCGGTTATCTTTTCCGGGTCAAATTCCGCGTATAATTTCTCGGTGGCGATATTGACGTTGGCGGCGGTAATTCCCGGCGTCCCGTGCAAATTTTTTTCAATGCTTGCCGCGCAAGAGGCGCAGTGCATCCCGGTTATCGTAAAAGTTTTTTTCATAGAGCAGTGGCTTTATAGGTTTTAAAAATATCGATTCCGGTTATCGCTTGGGGTGAAGTTAGTTTTGCGTCGTAATAAACTTTGAAAACATCCGGAAAAACAAATTCCACGTTTTTTATGCCGCTTACTTTTTCCAATTCGCCGATAATTAGCGCGGCATGGCCGGGGCAGGGGATCGCAACTTGAATCGTGAGCAGCGAAGAGTTTTGCACGGCCGTTGCGTTGGCCGCCGGATTGGTGGCGCCGATGATCATGGGGAAAATCGCGTAAGCGAAAATCAGCCCGATGCCCAGGGTGGTGCCGTACAATATCCCCCAATATTTATTATTTTTTTTGATGCCCGCAAACGATAGACTGCGGTTGCGCCTTAAATATAATGCTGCCGAAACCGTCGCGAAAAATAACGAGAGCGCGATCAGCAAGGGAAAGAAAAACGGCATTGCCAAAAAGCGGCCAAAAAAGGCCGCTCCGGCAGTGGCGCCGATGATCGAAAAAACAATGAATGCGATACAGAATGTATGCGGCAAAATGCCGTAAAATATGCCCCAAAACACGCCTTTCCGGTTTTCCGGTTTTTCAACCTTCCGGCAACATTCCGGGGTATCTGTTTTGTTATCCTGGTCCATAAATTTTCTATTTATTGCAGATGCGGGCGACTTTCAGGATTTCTTCGATCATCTCCTGTTTTTTCTTTTCGCTGGCCGTCTCCATTGCGGATTTGAAACACGTTTCCAGGTGGTTGGCCATCATCAGTTCGTGGGCGGCGCGCAGCAGGCCGATGACCGCCAGGTTCTGCTGCATAACATTAATACAATAGTCGCCGGCTTCGGCCATTTTTATGACCTTTCCCAAGTGGCTTTGGGCTTTTTTGAAATTGACGATCGCTTTCTCTTTTTTGGTCTGGTTTTGTTTTTTCATTGTTTGTTTTAATTCTATTATACCTATACCTAGGGTATAGGTATCAATAGCGGATGTCAAGGGCAAACAAAAGGGGACGGGTAGATGATTCCGTCCCTTCAGCAAGTACTGCCGGTTGCTCTAAACCAATCTGCCGCTGCTTTGCCCGCATCCTCCGATATTAGCTTGGCTTGATCGATTATTTTTTGCATCTCTTGGGTTGTTCTTGTATATTCTTTCATTGAGCCACCTTTGCGCCATCCTGATTTTTTCCTATAAGGGTTAGGCTTTCCCTAAAGATTGTTTCTAAAATATCATTGCGAGGTACTTTTTTATTGAAACAGATTCCGTGACATCCTTTTGATCCCATACACATATATTATTCCTCCTTATCAGATCAAGTCCGTTCCTTGAGTAATTAATTTTAAAAGAGCAGACTTGCGCAATACCAGGCGCATTTTGGCCTGGAAGCTGACCTCGCCTAGGCGGGGACAATTTTCAGGCCAAAAACAAAAACTCCCGGGCCTTCCGGGAGTTTGGAATTAAAAGAGTAGAGTAATAAGCTAACCCAAAAATTCTCCCGAAAGGAACCGAAGCATACAACAAGAACAACACTTTGTGCTGTTTTTAGCCGTTATATTGTTCGATTTTGTTCGGAAGTCGCTTTTCATGATATCAATTATATAATTTATTGTGCCCTTAATGTCAATTTTTACATTAAGCGAAAAGCGCCGGAAGGCGCTTTGGGGTTATTTTTTAAATTTCCCCCCGATCGTTATTCTTTGCAACAATTGATGGCTTTTTTAACGTAGTCGCCCAGTTTGCCCATGAAACTTTTGGGGTCGGGGTTGCGGTCATGCTTATTGACCGCATTGTCGTCGATCTTTTTGATGTCGTCGGACTTTAGGACACCCATGTTTATTCCCCAGAAAAGGGTGTAGCATTTGAACGATTTTTCAAAAAGTTCATAAGCTTCTTCTTTTTTGTTGAGAGTCAGTTGCTTGGTGCCCACTTCCATCAGGCGGTAGGACGCGGCCAGCAGGTGCTTGGAAATGCACCAAATTTCGCCTTCGGGTTCGCCCACAATCTTTTTTAACAGCTCCTTGCGCATTTCACGCACTTCGTAGAGGAAATCGTAATATTCCTTTTTGCCGGTTTTTTCGGCGGTGAAGAAAAAGTGTTCTTCGATGCCGACCAGGTTCATGATCGCTACGGTCAGGTCCTGGTCGCTGGAAAGATCCATCTTATCCTTCTTTTTCATTTCATCGAACTTGGCGACAAATTCATCAAGGTTCTTTATCGGGCCGGGGTTTTTGGTTTCCATGTTTCTATTTGGTTATGAAATAAAAGATGACTGTAAGGATTATCATTGCCGCGATCGGGAAAACGATTTTTTCGTAGGGGAAATGGGCATGCCCGTCGTTGCGCTGTTTTAAAAATTCGTATAATTTTACGGCAAAGAAGAAAGTCGCGGTGCCTTCGATGATGCCCAGCATCAGTTTATCGCTGGCACAAAAGCAGATAAACGCCGATGGATCCGCAATGATCCTGGCATAATAAAGCGGCACGAGAGCCATGGCGTAGTAGGCTAGGATTACCAGCGATTTTTTCATGAAGAACCGGATATTCTTGCGGCCGAGCCAGTCGATGGTCCAGAGGCTTATCGAAAGTAAAAACGCGCCCAACCACAAGCCGGTGATCGAATCGTCGATGCCCAGCCATCTCGAAAGGCCGATGCCGGCGCCTACGGCGACGGTGCAAACCGGGCAGACGGCCAATGCTTTTTGGGCGGGGAGTGCCAGGGCGGCGGCGGTTACGGCGAATAATATGTTTCTTGGTTTCATGTCGGATTTTAAATTACTGGTACTGCCCAAGGGTTGCCGGGTCTTTTAAGAAATCGATGATCAGTTCTTTTCCCTGGTAGCATTTTTGAGTCTTGGAATCCCAAAGCATCGGTACGACCAGATTGTTTTTATCCAAGCCGCAAATTCCGGCAATTTTAACGAATTCTTCCTGGTTTGTCTGGTTTTGGTAAACTTCTTTTTTCGCGATATCCAGTTTTTCCGAAAGACCGTTGTCTTTTATATACTGTTCGACGATCTTGCAATGCGGGCAGGTGATGCCGTAATACAGGACCAGTACCGCGTTTTGATTTTGGCCGCCGTTACTGTTTTCATTTTTTATTAGCGCGGGGAGGGTGAAGGCCGAGGCCGCGACAAGGAAAATGATGGCCGCGGCAAGTTTTTTGGTTGCGTTCATTGGAATTAAATTTAGAGTAGACCTACTGCTCAAATATTTTCGTAGCGAAATTTTCAGATTTCGAGCGAGAAGAATGAAGAGCGAGGAGGCATACTTAGCTTAAGTCTGTCGACGAGCGATGAATTATTCGCAGCCGAAATATGGAAATTGTAGTAGGAAATATTTGAGCAGTAGGTCTAATGATGAAAAGCTGGCGCACACATCTATATTATAGCCCAAAACCGAATGGTGGCTATAAAATTGATATCTTGTCGGCATCCATTTGTCAATATATGTGGTTTTGTTATTCTTAATAATATGGAGATCGCAAGAGTTTTGGCATTTTTTGCGGCGTTCGTTTTATTTTTTGCGCCGGCGCCTTTGGCGCAGGCACATTTGCCGTATTTGGAGGAGGGCGCTCCCGAAGTCACGATTGAAAAACCCGAGATTTCCCAAATTTATTACGGCTGGCTTGAGGGCGGACCGGCGATTTATTACATATCCTCGCCCAAACCGTTTAAACTGTATCTCAACCTTTTGTCGCCGCAGATGAGCGACGCCCGCGTCGATTTTTCCGCCAATATCTATAAGGAGGGCGAACTTTACGATAAGATGAATGGGATCGATTTTGTCTGGCTGGCGTTTTACGAGCCCTTTGCCAATGATTATTACATCAAGGGACCGGAGTATGGCAAAGAGGTTCCGGCCGGAACTTACCAGGTTGAAATATACAATTCCGCCAATCGCGGCGATTATGCTTTGTCGGTGGGGGAAAAAGAGGATTTATCGCCCGGCGAATTTTTGCGGACCTTGTCGGTATTGCCGGAAGTCAAGGAGAAGTTTTTCGGCAAAAACCCCTGGGAGGCATACCACAGTTTTGTGGGATTAATTGCCCTTGTTTTTATCGTTATAATTCTTGTTGCAATATATTTGACTATATCCGCCGCCTGGCGGCGGTCGTTAAAAGACCGTCTGGACGGCGAAGACGATGAATACAAAAAAAACCGGAAATCTCGGGGAGAAAATTACTTCGACCTATCTGAGGTCCAAAGGCTATTCGGTCGCCGGTAGGAATTTTGTTTTCCGCGCCGGATCGGGGCCGGCAATCGCCGAGATCGACATCATCGCCAAAAAAGGCGGTTGTTTTGTTTTTGTCGAAGTAAAGACGATTTTTGCCAACGATAATTATCTGGCACTGGACAAGATCGACGCGCGAAAATTGCACAAAATCGCGAAGGCCGCCGAATTTTGGCTGATTAAAAATAAAATTCCTCTGGATGTGGAATGGCGGATCGACGCGGTCGCGGTCGAGTTTCTGGAAGATACCCGGCCAAAATTGTTAAGACGGCTTTTGGGCCCGAAATGTAAAATATCGCATTTTGAGAATGTCGCGGAGGGTTGATTATGATCGCGGTTGTGTTATTTTGGGAAAAAGAAAACGGAGGAATCAAAATGGGATCGAGAGAAGTATATGGCCTTTCGCAAAAGGTGCCGCTTGTCGGTTGCCGGCCTTGCGTGGTCAAGGATTGCAGTTTCGCGGAATACTACATATCCGTCGGGCCCCGTGAGGAAATGGTGATTTTGTATCAATGCGACAATTCGGTATTTTACGAGTTTGACCGAGTGCCGGGATTTGTAATAATCAAGTGTGTTTCCAGTCAGCTAAAGGAGCTACAATTAAGGTATTTTGCCGTTGCTGAGTGCGAATGGCGGAATTTCTACCGATTTGGCGTGGCTAAACAGCTCACAGTCCAGCAAAAAATATCGAAAGCGGTTGAACGGTTGACAGCAGAGCAAAACCGGGGAAAGCTATGGAAAGTAAAAATGGGACTATTGCTGACAGCATATGACATTTTGTTGGCAACCAAAAAATTGGTCCAAAGGGCCAAGATTGAAGGCGCTACCGCTTTTTTCCAGATTTGGTTCAGATATTATATGTCGTGGATATCCGCAAAACATCTTAACCCGAAGCTGGAATTTCCCTTGTCGCTAATTTTGGTAAAACGGAAGGTTTGGGATCGGTGCATGGCTAGACTTGAATGTCGGCGACTTTACCTTCGGTATGGAGACCGCGTTTGCTGCCGCTAGAGCGGGGAAATTAATAATCCCGCTTATTTTTTTACTAACGCCTTTAGCTTTGTCAGGGAGCGGAAAGGGTGGTCGATAGCTTTTTCGATAAAAGAGGCCTGATGTCCGCCGACAATCCCGCTTTTTTGTTTGATTGCGGCGATGACCGCCTCCGGGGTCAGGGAGGGTGAATAATCCAGCGGTAATTCCAGCCAGGCTTTACCGATAAACTCGTTGGTAAAATGCGCGTCCGATCCGGCCGTGAAGGGTAGATCGTGTTTTTGGGCGAAGGCGGCCGCGGTTTTGTTGCCGGCGAATACCGAGGCGTTTAAAACTTCGACGCCGTCAATCGATCCCAGGCGGTTTTCCAGCGGTTCGTTGAAGCCGCACCATAGGCCAAAGGGGTGGGCCGCGATGGCCAAACCGCCCTGCTCGTGGATCCGCGCAATCGCTTCTTGAGCCGGAATATGGTCGGGGATGGGTTTTTTAATGTTGAGCGCCAGGATGTCTCCGGATTTTGATTTAACCTCTTCCGAGATTATAATGAGAATAGGTAGGTTCCCCGCCCGGGCGTATCCGCGGGCTTCAAGTGCGCCGCTGATATTACCGTGGTCGGCAATGGCAATGCATTGTAAGCCGTGTTTCAGGGCGTTGCCGACGATCTTTTTGGGATCGGCCAGGCTGTCGAACGAATACTTGCTGTGGAGGTGAAGGTCGCATTTGATCATAAATTATTTAAACATTTAATCACTTAATCATATAAACATTTGACCATTTAATCAAAGTTAAAAATCTGTAACTCCCTGAGGTGCAAGCCTTGGGGAGTTACAGATTTCGAGGATTCCAAAGGGGTGCCCTCTTTGGCCCCGCCTCGGCGGGGAACACATTTGTGAAATATATTTTTTACATGAATGAATTTCAAGAAAAGCTAAAGTTGAAAATGGACGAGTATGCCCATTTCGCGTATAGAATAACCAGGAGCTTTCCCAAAGAAGAAGTTTACGGTTGCGTATCTCAATAAAGAACCTGCAATGCAGAACCTTGATTTCGCTACGCTCAATAAAGAACCTGCAATGCAGAACCTTGATTTCGCTACGCTCAATAAAGAACCTGCAATGCAGAACCTTGATTTCGCTACGCTCAATTGAGAAGGGCTTCATTGTCGGTAATTCTGAACTATATCGAAGGCTTTATGCGCAGAAAGGCGGTTAAAGCTAACTTTTGGGAGGTGTCGTATGGCTCTTTGGTGGAATCAAAATATCTTATCGACTTTTGTGCAAAAGAAGGGTACATCAACACCAAAGACCATGAAAACGGCATGAAAATAGCGGAGGAAATTGGCGCGATGCTTTACCGCTTACTTGATTTATTGGAATGATTTTTCGGATGCATGATTAAATGATTACATGGAGCTAGATTTTATTTTCTTCATTTCTTGTTTGTATTTTTTTCTGCCGGCGTATTTCGCCAATATGACGCCGCCTTTGGTTAAAAACTTAAAGATTTTCGATTTTTTGGCGGTTCCGGTGGATTTTGGCAAAAGCATCGGCGGGAAACGGATATTTGGCGACCACAAAACCTGGCGGGGGGTGATTTGTGCCTTGGCGGTGGGGACGGGGATTGCATTATTGCAGTGGTGGCTGTATAAATTCTCTTGGGCGATGGAGCTTTCGCTGCTTGATTATAAATTCGTTAATCTGTGGGCGTTTGCCCTGTTGCTTTCTGGCGGATGCGTCGCCGGCGATCTGGTCGCGGCGTTTATCAAGCGGCGGTTGGATTTGCCGCCGGGGGCGTCGTTCATGCCTTGGGACCAGACCAATTACGTCATCGGCAGCTTTGTTTTTCTGGGGCCGTATATTGGGCGCTATTTGGCTGGTGACTTGCTGGTATGGGGAACGGTGTTTGTGGCGACTTTCTTTTTACATTTGTTGTTTAACCGGTTTGGGTATGATCTGGGCCTGCATAAGGCTAAATGGTAAAAAATATATAATCATAAAAACATATAATCATTTAAACATAGAAAGAGTTGGTTTCTTCCATGATTAAATGGTCTTATGTTTCCATGATTAAATGATGCCAATGTTTCAAGATGATCTGGTAAGTATCGTTGACCGTTTGCAGAGTTTTGCCTTTTATTTTATCTCGGCCGTGGCGATCGGGCTGTTTTCGTGGTATTTCGCCCATACGATCGGCGGTAAAGTTACCGAATATTTGGGGCGCACCAAACTTAACCAGGCGGTCAAGCGCCTGGGATGGGACGAGACTATCTCGCGTATTTACAGCGGGGGAAGCATAGTGGGGATTTTCGGAAAAGCGGTGGAGGTTTGGATTTTGTTGTTATTTGCCATGCTGTGTACCGAGATCCTGGGGCTGACCCAGCTGAGCCAGATGTTTAACCAGGCCTGGTGGTATTTTTTCAATATCTTCATTGCGTTTTTGATCTTCGCGGTGGCGGTGTTTTTGGCCGATATCTCCCAAAAAAATCTGGCACAAAACCTTGCTCGGGAGAAATTCGCGTATTCGCATTTTTTGGCCAAAGGAATTACTTCGACCATCTGGACATTGGCGGTTTTGGCGATACTTTACCAACTTAAGATTATCGCGCCGCTGGTATTGACGATATTTATCGGGATTGTAATTGCGGTTTCCCTGGCGGTAGGCGTGGCGCTTGGTTTGGGCGGCAAGGACCTGGCGGCAAAAATTCTGAAGGAAATCGAAGATCGTATTAAAAAATAATCATGCTTAAAATTGGGGTAACCGGTAACAACGGCGGAGGAAAAGACACGTTCGCAAACTATCTGGTATCGAATAAAGGATTTGTGCATATTTCGCTTTCGGATTTTATTCGGGAAGAAACCCTCAGGCGGGGGCTGGAATTGTCGCGTAATAACTTCCATAATGTCGGCAATGACATGCGGGTGGCTTTCGGCGCCGATGTGCTGGCTCGCCGCGCCCTGGACAGGATGAACGGCGGCAAGAAGAATTACACCCTTACCAGCATCCGTAATCCCCGCGAGGTGCGGGCGCTCCAGGAGGCGGGTGATTTTGTCCTGGTGGCCATCGATGCGCCGGTCGAATTGCGCTTTAATCGCATAATTGAGCGGAACCGCAAGAATGAGCGCGAAATTTTGTCGCTGGAGGAATTTAAGCGGTTTGAGGAGGATGAGTTGAGCTCACAGTTGAGTTCGAGCCAGCAGATCGGGGAATGCATCAAAATGGCTAAATTTTTTGTATCTAACGACTCGGATTTTGCCACTTTTGAGAAAAGGATCGACGAGCTATACTGGCAGATAACCGAAATGTTCCCGGCGCCGCGGCCGAAGAGAAAATTATTTGGATGGTTCTGACGCCACTATTTTAAACGCGGGGATTAAATATGCTCAAGATCGGCGTAACCGGCATGGCTGGTGCCGGTAAAACAACTTTTGTCAGATATCTTGCTTCGAAGGGGTTCGAGCATATTTCGCTTTCCGACCTGATTCGCAACGAAGTAAGTCTGCGCGGTATGGAACTGACGCGGGTAAATTTGCAGGATATTGGCAATCAAATGCGGCAAAAGCACGGTCTGGGCTTTTGGGCAAAAAGGGCGGTCGAAACCATGCAGCCGGACCGTGATTACGTGATTGACAGCATCCGCAACCCGGGCGAAATCCGTGCCCTGGCCGATTCCGGAGATTTTGTTTTGTTTTCGGTGGAAGCTCCCTTGGAAACGCGTTTTACGCGAGTTTTGCAACGCCCCGAGAGGGACGAAAAGGAGGCGATGACTTTGGTGGATTTTAAAAAGTCGGAAGCGCGGGAGACGGGTTCTGGCCAATCCCATAACCAACAATTGGATAAATGCGCCAAACTGGCGCAGGTGAGCATTACCAATGATCGTGATATGGCCACGTTTTTTGCCAAGATCGACAAGGAGCTGGCCGGGTATTCGGGCAAGGCTCGCCATTTTGAAATTTGAACACAAAACCGATAGGTGTTATATTTTAAAATTAGGAAATTTTCTGGTTTTTTTAGATTTGACCTAAAAAATTATGCGATTGTTCCTTTTTGTATTTTGATTAATGTAAACGCATAATTTTTTCTAATTATATGCAAATAATCTGGCACGGACAATCATGTTTCGAGATAATTGCCGCCAAGGGGAAGGGGGAACACATTACGGTTTTGATCGATCCGCTCGACGAGGGCAAAACCGGCATCAAGAATCCCAAAACCGACGCCCAAATTGTCCTTTTGACCAATCGCGCCTATACTGCCGATGATGCCGATCTCAAAAAGATTGCTCCCGGCGCGTTTGTAGTGGACGGACCTGGCGAATACGAAGCCCGGGGGGTTTACCTCCAGGGAACCGCGTCGGCGGACGGCAATACGATTTACGCCATCGAAGTTGAGGAAATGAAATTATGCCACTTGGGGAATTTGCAGGAGGCCGAACTTTCCCAGGAGGAAGTGGAACGGATCGGGAATATCGATATTCTGATGGCGCCGGTGGGAAACGGCAAAGATCTGGGGGCCAAAGAAACCCTGAAAGTTATTTCCCAGATCGAGCCCAGCATTGTGGTTCCGATGAACTACGAGATCCCGAAGTTAAAACTGGACGCCAACAGTCTTTCGGAATTTTTAAAAGCCGCGGGATTGGGCGAAGCGGAGCCATTGCCCAAACTGACGATCAAGAGAAAAGATATTTCGGCCGAAGAAGCCAAAATCATAGTATTAACCCCATAGAATCATTTAAGCATATAAACATTTAATCAAAGGGGCATAAAAGCAAAAATCTTATAAGCATACAATCATTAAAAATCGCAGGAAACGGGCATTTTATGTTTAAATGATTCGATGATTAAATGATTGTTCCGGTATGGCAAAAAAATCAAAGGATAATAACAATAAGCAGCAGCCGATACAGTTCGAACAGGTAAAATCCACCGAAATTTCGGGGATAATGAAAGATTCCTACATCGACTACGCGATGTCGGTGATCGTGGCGCGGGCCTTGCCCGACGTGCGCGACGGGTTAAAGCCAGTCCAGCGCCGCGTTTTGTACGTGATGCTTGAGGAGGGATTGCGCCACACGGCCAAATATCGCAAATCGGCCACGGTGGTCGGTTCCACCTTGGGCCGTTACCATCCCCATGGCGACAGCTCGGTTTATGATACGATGGTGCGCTTGGCGCAGGATTTTACCCTAAGATATCCGCTGGTCCAAGGCCAGGGTAATTTCGGTTCGATCGACGGCGATTCGGCCGCTGCCATGCGTTACACCGAAGCTCGTTTATCGCGTCTTGGCGAGGCGATCTTGGACGATATCGATAAAAATACCGTTGATTTTGTGGAAAATTACGACGGAACCCGCAAGGAACCGTCGGTTTTGCCGTCGCCCTTGCCCCAGCTTTTACTCAACGGTTCGTTGGGGATTGCCGTGGGTATGGCGACCAATATCCCGCCGCATAATTTGCGCGAGGTTTGCGACGCATTGATATATTTGCTCGATGAGCCCAAGGCGGTGACGGAAGACCTTTTCCAATTCATCAAGGGGCCGGATTTTCCGCTGGGCGGCGAGATTTTTGACCGCAAGGAGATAATTGCGGCCTATTCGCAAGGACGCGGGCCAATTGTTTGTCGCGGCAAGGCCGAGATCATTCAGAACGAAAAAAGTGAACGCTACCAGATAATCATTACCGAGATCCCGTACCAGGTGCAAAAATCGAGTTTACTGGAGCAGATCGCGACCTTGGTCACGGAAAAAAAGATTGATGGCATCAAGGATGTCCGCGACGAATCCGATAAGGACGGGATGCGGATCGCTATTGACTTAAACCGCGAAACCCAGCCGCAAAAAGTTTTAAACCGGCTTTACAAATTTACCGCGTTGCAGCGGACTTTCCATTTGAATATGCTGGCGCTGGCCGACGGCATCCAACCCGAGGTGATGAACCTGGCGGATGTTTTGACCCATTTCCTGGGCCATCGCAAGAATGTGATCGTTCGCCGGATGCAATTTGAACTGAATAAGGCCAAGGAGCGGGCGCACATTTTGGAGGGCCTGGTCAAATGTTTGGCCGATATCGATGAGGTGATCCGCATCATCCGCAAATCGGAAAACCGCGAAGATGCCCGTAACAATTTGATGAAGCGCTTTTTATTGGACGAGATCCAGGCCAATGCCATATTGGAAACCAAGCTGGCGGCGCTGGCAAAACTCGAGCGCGAGAAAATTGATAATGAATTAAAAGAACTTCAAGCCAAGATTGAAGAATTGTCCGGTATCTTGGCCAGCCCGGCTAAGATCAAGACAGTGATGAAAAAGGAGTTCAACCAGATCAAAGAAACCTACGGCGACGATCGCCGCACCAAAGTTTATGTTCACAAGATCGGCGAGATTTCCGAAGCCGACCTGATTCCCGACGAGGAGGTGGCGATTACCCTGACCAATTCGGGCTATATCAAACGTATTGACCCCAAGACTTATAAGATTCAAAAACGGGGCGGCAAGGGGATCATCGGCCTTAAAACCGTGGGCGACGATATCGTAGAGCAATCGATGATTGCCAATACCCATGACCGGATCCTGTTCTTTACCGACGCCGGCCGGGTGTTCCAAACGCTGGCCTATGAGATCCCGGAGGGCGCGCGTGTGGCCAAAGGCCGCGCGCTGGTCAATTTCCTGGAATTGGCGCCGGAAGAAAAAGTGCTCTATATGATGTCGCTGGGCCGCGCGCTGACCGACAAGGAAAAAGAAAAGGCTAAGGATTTGCCGGCCAACGGCGAGAAGAATCTTTTCATCGTTACCAAAAACGGCGTTGCCAAGAAAACTTCCCTGGAAGAATTCGACAATATTCGCCGGTCAGGCTTGATTGCCATCACTCTGCGGAAAGGGGATTCGTTGCGCAAGGTTTCCAAGACCAGCGGCGACGATGAGATCATTGTGGTGACCAAAAAGGGTCAGTCGGTGAGATTCAAAGAAAAGGATGTGCGGGCGATGGGCCGCCAGGCCGCCGGTATCCGGGCGATCAGTTTGAAGCGCGGCGACGAGGTAGTGGGTATGGACGTGGTTTCCACCAAGCAGCTGATGGTTGGTGCCGACGGCAAGCCCCAGGAAAGATTGGTGTTGGTGGTGATGGAGAACGGTTACGGTAAACGGACCAATATCAAGGAATACCGCATGCAGAACCGCGGCGGGTCGGGGATTAAAGTAGCCGAGATCACGGCCAAGACTGGCGATTTGGTGACTTCATTCGTACTGACCGACGAAGAGGAGATGATGGTCATTTCCAAGAAGGGCCAAGTGATCCGCGTGCCAATCGAAGGCATTTCTGTGCTGTCGCGGGCGACCCAGGGAGTGCGCATTATGCGTCTTGATGACGGTGACAAGATTGCGTCCGCGATCTGTATTTAGTTGCACCCCGTTTTTTTTACAGATATAATTATTAAAAGGATCGGGATTTGCAATTTTGCGGATCCGATACTTAACAAAAGATGGTTTCCGGATTTATCAGCCCCAAAAAAATTCTAAACGACCAACTGGTATTGGAAAGTACGATGCTGGCGGCGGATTTGGGTTGCGGTTCCGGGGAGTGGGTAATACCGCTGGCCGAAATATTGGAAGGCGGCAAGGTTTACGCCATTGACCTCTTGGATGAACCTCTTTCGGTGATCCGGAGTAAAGCGCGCGACCGAGGATTGGATAATATCGAGCTGGTAAAAAGCGATATTGAAGGGGTAATTACGCGCTTGCTTGCCAATTCGCTGGATTTGGTCTTGATGACGAACATGCTTTTCCAGATAAAAGACCGGAAGGCGGTATTCGAAGAAGCTGGCCGCGTCTTAAAACCGGGGGGGCGGGTGCTGGTCATTGAGTGGAATGAGGGTGCCGGGATCGGTCCGGAGCAAAAAGTTAGCAAGGGCGAACTGGTAAATTTGGCGGCCGGCGTTGGATTTTCCCTGGTAAGCGAGTTTTCCGCCGGGACTTTCCATTACGGTTTGGTTTTAAAGAAAAACAAATAGATTGCCCGGGGGCTGATTTGGGCGGTTCGTATCGAACCGGTGAACTCCGATTAATTCTGGCGGATAAATAACGCGCTCTCAATGAAATCAAAAGCCATGAAAATAAAAAAAATCATTTCAACCGGCGCAATTTGCGCGGTAATTGGCCTTGCCGCCCTCCAGGTGAGTGCGGAAGAGGTGGGTATAAGTAACCCCTTGGGTAATGTGGAATTGCAGGATATTATCCAAAAGATCATCAATGTCCTCTTCGGATTGGCGTTGCTTATTTGCCCGATTTTCATTATTTGGGGCGGGTTTGAGATCGCGACTGCCAATGGGGAAGAAAAGAAAATTACCGAAGGGCGGCAAAAGATTACTTATGCCCTGGTCGGTTTGGTGATCATGGCTTTGGCCAGCGGGTTTGTCGCCATCATTAAAACAATCCTGGGGGTTAGTTAATACTAAAAAAATGAAACACAATAAAATTGCGAGATCAAAAAAAATTTTGGAGACGGTTGCGGTCGTATCTTTAGCCCAAATGATTTCTGCGGGCACGGCTTTGGCAGTTCCGGATAGCAATATATCCGTTGAACCGCCGACGGTTTCGATTTACGATGTGTTAACCAGGGTGAGGAACTATTTCCTGGGAGCGGTAATTATTACCTGTGTGTTTATGATCCTTTGGGGAGCATTCAATTATACGACATCGGGAGGGGATGAAAAGAAGGTCGAAACCGCCAAGAAGACCATTTATTACGCGGTTATCGGGTTGGTGGTAGCGTTGTTGGCGATGGCGATAGTGAATCTGACGATCGGGATGGTAAAAGGTTGACATTTATAAACGCGGGTGAGAAAATTAAAATATAATCACAATTAAAATAACCAAAATGAAAAAATTCGTTTCGATCTTATTGGCCTCGTTAATGGCGGGATTTATGTTGGTTCCTTTTGGTGCGGCGGCGGTGGGCGATTTGATTCCGGTAGGCAAGGCGGATCCGAATATCGGCAAGGATAGATTTGCTACGGGAAGCTTGTACGACACGCTTGATACAGTTGCGAATTACGTTGTCGGTTTCCTGGTCATTGTCGCGATTTTTTATATTCTTTGGGCGGCCTATGATTTTGTGACTTCCAGCGGTTCGGAAGAGAAAGTGAACGGCGCGCGCCGGAAGATCATGTATGCCGCGGTCGGTATAATCGTAGCATTATTGGCCAAGGGGGTTGTCGCGATGGTAATCGGCGCCTCGGGCGGAAAATGAAGCTTCCCGGGACAAACGCGACAGGGTATAAAGCAAAGCTTGATTTCGCATGGCTCAATTAAGATTTGTTCAATAAGCTGCCGCTTCACAAATTAATTTCAACGAGAAAAGAGCCTTAGGGCTCTTTTGCTTTTTGGAGGTATGGTTGCTTTTTAGCGGTAATCGGTTTAAATAAATGATATGCGATTTGCCGAGGTGGCGGAATGGCAGACGCGCTGGCCTTAGGAGCCAGTGGGTAAAACCATGGGAGTTCGAGTCTCCCCCTCGGCACAAATCCAAAGAGTAATAAATCTTCCCGGGACAAACGCGACAGGGTATAAAGCAAAGCTTGATTTCGCATGGCTCAATTAAAATTTGTTCAATAAATGAGTGCTTTCAATCTTAAAAGTACGAGTTTTCTATTTGTATTTAGGCGGGTTTTTAAGATATAATAATTAATCACGGAGTGTGTCGATTGCTGTGGTTAAATGAGTTCCAATCTTCATAATCAAAAACGCCAATTTTTACCAAAAATTGCTTCTGTTTTTTTGGTTATTTTGGGTTGCCTGCTTTCCTCCGGGAACATCCAAGCCGGTTTCTTGGAAGATATCCAGGCAATTTCGCAACGGGTG
>Ga0172381_10000245_pt1 | contig 66791 bp, 78 predicted proteins | sample Leawel6488metaG_FD_119754 | JGI IMG/M metagenome (GOLD analysis project Ga0172381, IMG submission 119754) | Leachate microbial communities from a municipal landfill in Southern Ontario, Canada - Leachate well 64-88 metaG | ecosystem: Engineered > Solid waste > Landfill > Unclassified | place... | reverse complement strand
ATCACGGTGGTTATATATGCTTTTATGCAGTCTATGAGTACGGCAAGGAGATTGCAATTGAAAGTCAGAAATGATTTCTTTTATATGGTTAAAAAATCTATGCTATGAAAACAGAAGAGGCAATAGAGAAATTAAAAGCTGAATATCCTAACGGTGTTGAGTTGAGATATGTTGATTATAGAGATTGTATAGATGATAGTAAAACACAGAACGAGATAGTCAAGACCGGATGGGCTGATAGTGTAGAGGATTGGTATGATGATTGGGAGAGTATACAATATATAATTAAAGAAGTATTTACAGAAGATGAAAGAGTTGAAATAGCACAAGATGATGAGCTTGACCAAGCTATTAAAGATTGGATGTATGAAAACGATACAAGTGATGTTATGAAATGACTGTTGAGAAATACGTGAAATGTGTTGATGTTTTATGATCTATGATATGAGGATGACGGAGATAGTTTTGATCTTGATGAGAGAGTGAAATGAATATCCGAACAATTGCAAATGAAATGAGAGAGAGCTTTAGCTGATATAAGAAGATTATGTATTGATGCCTACGATTGATGAGAGTTATGTATACTATTCGATTGAGATTTGGCTGACTTCTATTGAGAGAAGTCGGAGAAATATATAAACTTCAAAGACTGTACGCTATGAATTATTAATAGATGAAATTGAAGCTGAAACTATCAAGAAACAAACATTGACTTGACTTTGCCGTTTGACAGGAAAAGAATTTGAGTTGATGACGCTTATAGCTATTCTGTGTGAGAAATATTTGGGATGAGTAGAATTGATGACGAGAATTGATTTTTGACTGACGATAAAAAATATACCTATATAGATTTTGAGCCGATTGAATGAGATAGTCCGGCAGATAAGGAGAGAAAAAGGCAGGAGTATTTTGATGATGAGAAGAAAAAAGGTATCTGTCATTTCGGGGACGAAAAATTTAGCAGACATACGACAGTATATGTAAATGATTATCCGTGTTGAAATAAATGTACAAAGTGTTGAAGATTTTTTATTGACTAAATTATATCGCTATGACTAAAGAAAAATTTTGGTATAGGTTTGAGAGATACTTCCCTATTGGTTGAAAGCCAATTATGTTGAAGGATATGTCTTTGCAACATTTGAAGAACGCAGGAAGCGAGGTAAATAATCCTATAAATAATGCAATTTCTCTTGAATTATATTTTAGAGAAATGGAAGAAACAATAAAAGAGTTTTATTCTTTATCATAAACACCATGACAAAAGCTACGCTCAAAGAATACAGCGAGGAAGAATATGATGACTTCCTTGATAGTGCTTATTGAGATAATGATTGATGTATTGAAGTATGCTGATTGAAGTATCGTGTGTGTAAAGTTTTATATGAAGTAGATCCGATTGCCTATAATATAGGATTTAGTGATTGGACTTGAACATTAGACGATGTACGAATTTGTAGTAAATGTTGAGAAGAATTTGACAATCAAGAAGAAGCTGACGAATGCTGTGCTGAACGCACTGACGAAGAGATAGAGGAAGATAATAAAGAAGTTTTATCAACTAATAAATAATCACTATGGTCAAAATTGCAAAGACACCCGAGCAAAAGGCTCTTATCAAAAAGATTATGGATTGAAAAATTTATTGCAGAATTACCAAGGTTGCACCCAGTTGAATGAGTAGATGTATGCGTTTCTATTATGTAAAGAAAGACAGGATAGTAAATTGTACGGACGAGATCCATGACTTGAATAACTACTGAACGATGACGAAGGACTGGGATTTGAGAGTGTGAGGTTGTTGAATGGATATGATATTCGCCACACTATACTATTCTTTACCTCAAAATTTAGCAAGAAAATGGTCGCAAAGATATTCAAAACTTTAACTTGATTTCTTTATCATTTTAACTATAAGCATATTGCACTCACTACAAGAGCCTTAGACGATAAGGCGACTACTATTACAGAAATGTAGTGGGTGCATAGTCGCTTTATTCTCTAAGGTTTTTGTTATGGATGAAATTTGGAAAGATGTTATCGGGTATGAGTGATCTTATCAGGTAAGTAATCTTTGAAGAATAAAATCTTTATCACGTTATAAAAAGCAAAGATGATTTGATATCTTGTTGAAAGAAAAAATAGTTATACCACATTTAAGATGATGATATTATCAATTTAATTTATATAAAGATAAAAGAAAGAGATGTTATATAATACATCGTTTAGTAGCTCAAACATTTATACCAAATCCAGAAAACAAACCACAAGTAAATCATAAGAATTGAATTAAAATAGACAATAGAGTGGAGAATTTAGAATGGTGTACCATACAAGAAAATCAATGGCACTCACGAAATATATTATGAAGAATACCAAGTAGATCAATGTTATGAAAACATTGATTAGAAAATAGATGTAGTAAGAGAATAAATCAATATACTTTAGATTGAAAGTTTATAAAAAGCCGAGTAAATGCAGTAGAAATAAGTAATGTATTATGATACGATACTGGTAATATAAGTAAGTGTTGTAGGTGAATTAGAAAACATTCACATTATTTTTTATGGAAATTTGGATAAGAGAGCGTACTGATGACGATACAATACATTATCTATTAACTGAAATTTTATCTTTTACCAAAACAATAGATGTTTACAGAAACAGAAAAAGCTAGAATGATTGACCGAGCTAGAGAAAGAGAGGGTAAAATTATTGGAGAAGATACATACAAAGATACTCTAGCTAAAATTATGATTGAATTTATTAGTGAGTATTGATTGAGTTATGATATAGATTGTTGCGAGAGTAGTAGTGATTACCGATTACAACAGGTAGTTTATGTAGAAAAGTTAGTAGGACTGGAATGATATAACGTTATACTTGATTGCGAATTTAATAGTTATTTTGAAACAGTTGAAGAGTTTGTTGAAGTTATGATTAAAGCAGAGGAACACGCTAAAAAAGTTTTAGATTATTTCAAAAAATAAAGATGAGCTATTATCACCTATATGATGAGGATTGAGTTTTCGCTACCATTAAAACAAACTTAGTAAAAGAACTTTTTCAATCTATTATAGATAGATATAAGATTTTAGAAGAACATAGTTATAGTGTTGAATGATTTATAGAGTATCTAAAAGACGTATGATTTGAGGCAGAAAATATTGTTGCAGATAGAATATATTTTTAATTCTTTACCAAAATAATCTATGAGAACTTGTAGCGAATGCTGAAAGAAGATGAAAGAATGATACTGTATAGATAGTGGATGATACTATTATTGTAGCGATGAATGTATGCTGAAGAATATGACACAAGAAGAATACGATGAGCTGTACGATGACGGAGAAGGGGATACTTACTGGACTGAACGAGAGGAATGAGATGAAGATGAGGATGATGATGAGATAGATATCTGAGTGATAAGTCATCAGATAGCCGATGTGGTATGATGAGTATCTGAAGAACAGCTGACTAAAATAAGAACTATACTTGAAAGTTTTATTTCTTTATCACAAATACTTTATGGAAACAAATGACATTATGGACTGATTGAAACAAGTCATTGATTGAGTAAACGAACTCTTAGACACGAACTACAAGATGATTGAGGAGATGGAACTATATATCAAGTTCTGACCGAAAGAAGAAGTGAAGACAAGATTTAGAGAAGCTATCGACAACCTTATGCAACTTAATAAACTTGCTATCCAAGAGAAAATGGAAGCAAAATGATTGATAGAGATCATGAGAGTCGAGGCGACACAGAATTTTTTACATTGTAATAGATAGAAATCATGGAAATTAAAAATCTTATCGAGGTCGTAGAGTATCTCGAAAAAGTTAAGAGTAATCCAACTTTTCCACTTACAGAGATGCATAAGTGATATAACTTCGCTCTTGATGAACTTAAGGACATCGTAGTACAAACAGCATTCGAGAACCGAAAGGAGATGAACCATAAGAATTTAAGGTATGCGTACGAGGATCGAATACAAGATAGCGGAAGATATGACTGACATATGCTATCAGAGGTAGACGATTGAGAACAAGACCGGTTGCGAGAACAGTTTTTGGAGTTTATCGGAACTGATGACAGTACGTCAAAGATATACGATGCAGTAATGATGCACAAGGAGTTGCTTTTAGAGCCTAAACTATAACAAAATGAAATGTAAAATAAGAATAACACAGCATGGCTGAAGACATAAGCCGTACTTCGATCCACAGTTTACATTCGAGATACCACGAGAGAGGTTAGAGTGTGTAATGAAGGACATGGAAGATGACGAGAATGTGTTATGATATACATACTACGAGGAGGACAGGTATTTCAAGAAGACGGCGATCGTGAAGATTAAGTATAAGAAATTTGGTCTTGCCTAAATAGCTTACTTGTATATAAACAGAGAACTTTTTAGATTTTTAATTTTAGGTATGAAGAAAGAAAAAGAATGATTGTCTTTAGAAGATAAGGTAGAAATTTTATGAAAAGTGGTAGCTGATTTACTATTGGATAAAGTGTTACATGAAGAACAAGAGATAACAGTAGAGTTCGATACAAGAAAACAAAATATCTTGATATGACTTACGCTTGCGTTTACGGTAGGTAATTTTGTGCTATCAGTTTTACATTTTTTACAAATTGTGTAAATGCTAAACAGATTCGACTGGGAGGAGCAGAACCGTCAGAAGCTCCATGAAGACTGGATGAGAGATACATATAATCCACAAACGAAGGAGAATAGTGTAGAGTTTCCAGAATACTCGTTTTCTAAATATACTGAGTATTGCGAAGAGTGTATAACAAAATGAGATGTATCTATACCAAATACACCAACACCACCAGAGTATATACAACAAACATCGGTTAAGATATATGTAAACAACGGTAAGGTTGAGTATGTTGAATGAATATCGGATTACGAGGTAATAGATGTTGATCAGATAAGAGAAAACTATTTCATTGATCTGAGCGATGTGTTTACATTCACTAAGGAGATGGCACGTCATGATATTGAGAAGTATTTTGATTGGATCGGAGAGAACTGTGTGGTCGTATCTGTGCTATGAGAAGAGATATGTATAGAGTCAAAATTATGAAGAACAGAAATAGATAAGAATATTGTAAAGAAGTGCCTACCAACAGAAGTTTTATTATCTAAAAAGAAATAGTATGCTACTAAACTACAAAGTATGATTAGAGGAGTTCGCATCACAGTATTTCCCGGACGAGTATGTGACGGGAGAGTATAAAGAGTCTAAGAAAAAATTTGATGTACAGTTATTATCATGAGAAGAGGTATTATTATCCGTACTTAGTGATGCAGGATACGATTACGAGAAATGACTTGATGCATGAGTAGTGCTAGTTAAAATTATAAAGGATAATAAACAGGTTGCTTTGTATAAGATCAAGGAGTTTCATGCTGAGTTATGAGCGGTACTTACTTTTGTTGAACATCTCGATTGATTTCGTGATAAAGAACAACTCAATAAACTCACACTCGAACGTCAGTTGAATAAACTAAAGAACGCTAGAGAAGACTTTGGTAAACTCGATGGATATGGTGCGGTAAAGATCAGCACAGGCGAATTTATAGCTATAGTGGATGAGAGTATAGAAGTTTTTAGTAAACTTATATAATTATTGATGAGTAAATATGTCTACCTAATTACTGCAGTATGAATCTTCTTTGCTATCTATCTATGATGCTTAGGGATTATGGTCAATACCAGTAAACATAGCATAAATAATTGTAGCTGATCTATCCTCATTTGATTTAATGAGTGATTAGATGGTGCGGAATGTATGGATTTAAACAAGAAAATCATTGTCAAAGAATGAAAAGTAGAGATTTTATGTCGTGAGGAATTGAAAGTAAAACAGAAAACACTAAAATGACTAAGTGATCGCCAATTTTTTAGACCACGGCAAGGTCCTTATTTATTACCATGAGCTGATTAATTCTAACAATTCTATGACTAGTATCTACGTGACTTATCTTCCCCAATTACCAATGAATTACACCTCTCGCAGATGGCATAAGCCAACAGCTATGGATAGAGTGACAACTGATGCAGGATGAAGCCGAGAGGAACCATCAAGAAGAACAAAAAGAAATAGCTATCAATGACTACTTCGTCTTCGCTGATAAGATCGGTAAGATTATCTACGCACGCTGATGTGCAGGAGGATACGAGAAAGCAGTTAAATGACCAGATGGAAAATATCATAATTGTGGGACGAAGTCCTTCGATTGTTGATGAGCAATGAAAGCGTACCTAGTAGCGAAATGATTACTCACAAAAGAGTCTATGTCTTATTTTAATTCTCAAACTCTCTATGAACTCTGAATCAAAAAAGATCCAAGAACAGCAGAACGCTGAGACTTTATGTACCGAAAGGGATTCGGGAAAGCGTCAACAGGAAATAGTTCTACTCACTTTGCCGTTGTTAGTCGTGATTACAATCCTGGTGATCGCACTATGTGGGTCTACGATAACGTGGTACCTAATGGAACGGACAGGTTTCATGAGCGTGAAATTCCGATATCTTGCAATAGTACGATGTGTCATTACGCTGGTATGTTTCGCATCTATATTGCTACGAACGGTGCTTATGAGCTCGCACAGCAGAGATGAATAGATATCCAACCACGAGAAGAAGTAGAAAAAACTGACGAAGTATTGATGTCAGTAGTACCACCACACATCTATCTCACATGAGCAACAGAAATACAGACTAAAGTCTTGGATTATATGCAGGTAGTTACAGCTGGTGCAGATGATGCTATGGATTTCATACTCACTATGTATGCTGAAGCAAAATTCAATCCTAAAGCGATTAGTGCTACAAAAGATTGAGGCTTGTGTCAGTTCCATATCCCAGTCCATGGCGATAGGAGATGAGACTCTATAGAAAAACAAGTAGATGATTGTCGGAATAAACGGAAACTGGTCCCAGTGAAATGAAAGTATCGATTCGCATATGATCACAGGAATACATACAAAGATAAATTCTATACAGAATAATGATATAAGGTGGAGTAATCCACCGAACTTGGGAGATGGTGGAATAATAGGCAAACGACCACAACCTCACAAAAAAGACGGGTATAAAAGGTAGCTAACTTTATACGGGGCTTCTAGCCTAAGGGTGTAAATCCCTTCTCTCCCTATTAAAATCAAGATAATCCAGCTGACAGACCGAACCACTGGACAGGAACGATGCTAGCAAAAGCCTGACCTAATACCCGAGTGGCGATAATGCAACGGTAAGACGGGATTTGTCAGCTTAACTATCTTGATTAGACCTTTTACTTTCTACCTATGGATATGAAAAAAAACAAAGAAGTTGAAAAAGAAACTGAATGTAACTTGCTATGTGCATTTTGTAACCATAAGTGGTCTTGAAAAATGATGACACAGCTAACTAATACCGAATTAGAATGGTGATATTACGAAGATATAGAATCAGTAGAAGCATACACAACTATAAAGATATTCTGTGAAAACTGTGGTAAACTATTATATGAAAAAGAGATAATAAATAAATCTAATGAATATAAAGAAATTATGCAGTAGTAACCTTTTACCTCATTAACCCCAACCCGAGAGATGACTAAACCAACAGTGCAGGAGCTTATACTTATGGCAGAAGATTATAGATACAGCGATGATATGATTGGTAAATATGTCAGGGAACATATCTCTGACCTCACCCAACTAGCTCCAGTCCATACAGAGGATACGAAAGAAGAATGTAAGCACGAATGGAGATTGGCAGAAGATTTTAATATATGCTCCGATTGTGGAAAAGACTTATGAGATTATTGAGTGGTCTTGGGGAAAAAAGATAAGCAAGTATCTACCGAGGAAAAGCCATCTATAACCTTTAATGCCGTGTGATTATCTGATTGAGATTTCTTATTCAAATGATACGTAGAAAATGGTATTGTTTATATGACAGAACGAAGCTCATTTTGATGTCAGATTAAAAATATAGATTTAAGCAAGAAGCAAGTCCATACAGAACCAACCGATGAAACAATCTTCGCTAATAAGATAGTACCTCAATGAAAAGGTATAAATGTTATATGTTATGATATACAAACAGATAGTCGGCTATGATATACAGACATACAAATAGCTAATGCAAAACATTTCAGACCAGTATCGCCTGATTACAATCGACTAGAAACTTTCTTACAGGAATATGATAAATTATCAAAAGGTTACTGAATAACAAAAGAACACTTAAAGATATTACTAATAGATTGTTTACCTCCAGGTCTCCCTCGCCAGTCAGAAGTCGGAGAGGTAGAGAAGAAAAATTGTCCTCACGCAAGTCATTGTTCTTATTGTCCTAAGTGTGGAAGTAGGTAATATGGAAGTAGACTATAGAATGACTCCCTGCACGAGTATAACTGACAGCATTAGAGATGTGCGAAAGTATGCCAGAGCATATCATTGAGAGTTCAGGTAGGTATACCAATCCTTTGAGGCAAAGTATGATAGAGTCTATACCACAGGAAACTGGAAATAGGAAAAGGACAATGCCAAGTATTATACATACAGGATTCGGCACTAGCGGAGTGGAGAAACGGTATCTCGTAGCCCTCATAAGGCTAAGGCAGTCAGTTCGACTCTGACCTCTCGCTAATTAAGATATTGAATACCCCCCCCTTTTATCCCTTTATTATTACCACCTATGAAAGTAAAATTATCTGATTATAAATTGCCACTGGATAGGATAATAATGGAATGTAATATATGCTGATATAAATATGTAACCGATGAATATTCAATAGAAATAATAAGACTGACGTGAGGAGAAGAATGTATGTATTTTAGTGATATTTGTGATAACTGTGGAAATAAAAATTATCACAGCATTAAATAGTTTTATTTATTAACCTAACATATGTATAAAACATTTAGACACAATGACGAAAAATCAGAGGCAGATGTTCAACACAAAGAAAAGATTTCTGAACTCGTAGAGATGATTGAAAATCTTGAAGTATGAGTTACATTAGAGATTACAAAAGAGTAATTTAATACGAGTAGCTACCGTAAGTAGCTTTAATAATACTAGCCCCCAAGAGATACAATATAACCAAGTGCTTTATATTATTTACCAATATATATTATGAGGAAGCTAATAAAATTTATACCATCAAGAGATTTGTATGATATGAGTATAAATGAAATTATAGGATATATAGATGAGATTGAGCAAGAATATAGATATGTATATCAAGAATTAGAAGAAGCTATAGATAATCCAAGTTAAATTGCTTTTTATTTTTACAGATGATGGAATGACTGAACTAGACATTGTAATACTTATATTAAGTATAGTAGCATTTATTATAGGTGCAATATGAATGTTAACTCGCAAATAATCCTTTATCCCCATTAACCCAAAACCGACTATGACTGAATGAGAAAAGATTCAATGAAATCAAATAGCTTGAAGAAAAAGAAATGATGGTATAGACTTCTATCAAACTCCTGAACGATGTGTAGAAAAACTTTTAGAAAAGATACAATTTCTTTGAAATATATTAGAACCCTGTTCGTGAGCAGGAGCTATATCAAAAATATTAGAAAAAAAATGATATTCTATAATCTCACAAGATATTCGTACTGATGATTGAGTATATTGAACTAAATGAATAAACTTTTTAGAATGTAATTGTGTGTTCGATAATATAGTTACCAATCCCCCATATTTTATAGCAAAAGAAATAGTACAAAAATCATTAGATATAAGTAAAGATAAGGTGTGTATGTTCTTAAAATTATCATTTCTTGAAAGTATAGACAGATATAAATTTTTCAAAGATACTCCATTAAAGTATGTATTTGTATTCAGTAAAAGACCGCAACTATATCCTGAATGAATAGAAAAGCCAAAGAATTGATGAACCATAGCTTATGCACGATATATACGAGAGAAATGATATGAATGAAGTCCAATGATTGATTGGATAAGATAACCTTTACTTCCCTCACCCCTGAACTAGATGTCAACAACAACGAAAGAAGATAAGATTAAAAAAATCAAAGATGTAATAATGGGAATAAAATACTATGTATTGTGTTTTGATTGTATGACAAAAGAGTGAAGAAGTTATCCTTGAAGTATACAATGAGTAGATTGAAAATGTGAGATATGTTGATTAGAGGGTAAAGATATATGATTAAAATGGAATAATATAGAGTATAAATGAGATTGTATGATATGAGATGTATTGGATTGGATAAGATTTGAAAGTAAAAAACATATAGTTCAAAAATGAGCGAATATGGATAGTTCATTAAAATTACGGAATTGATTTAGAAAACCTATTGACGACCAAAGCGAAGAAACAATTGATTTTATATTTTCCCTCCTCAACTAGATGGCAACAACAACGAAAGAAGATAATAGATGTGATGTATGTGGAGCATATATGCAGTGTTGTAAAGAACCTGATACTGAAAACTGATATTGAGATATATACTTTCAATGTAAAAACCGAGACCATTATAAACATAAAGAAGATAAAGAGATAAACGAAATGATTATAAATATTTAGTTTTTAACTGCTTCAATAAATGATAACGAAAGAAGATAAGATTAAGAAAATCTATGAAGTCGTTGGAGATAGACAACAGCAAGTTACTCCTTGGCTTATGGTATGAGATGTTCTTGATTGGATAAATAATGCTCACGATAACTATACTATACAAGAAGTATGAAAAAACCATATACTTAGAATGTGGAAACTACTTCGTAAACCCATAGATTGACAAGACGAGAAATGTATAGATTTTATCTTTTCCCTCCTCAACTAGAATGCAGAAAGCAACCGAACAGCGAATATGTAGTAAATGCGAGAAGCTAGTATCGCCAATTAGATTAGGCAGAGCAAACTATCAATGTCCTATATGTAAAAATAGTATGATGCTAGAAATGGTGTTCCAGTATCAAGCAATACAAGAGGCTTTAGATATTAAAAAAGAAAAAGCAAGCGACTCTCTCATATCAAAATAAACTTTTATAAATAACAAATTAAAACATGCACAAGAAAATTAGTATCATTATGCGTTGCTGTAATAGATTGGAGTATACTATACAGGCGATCAATAAAATTTTTTCACATAAATGAAAGATACCGTTCGAACTTATACTCGTAGATAACGCATCAACAGATGGTACTCAGCAGTGGGTACAGCGAGTAAAAGAAAATACTGATTACTATATGGATATCATATATATTAGATTACTGGAAAATGTATGAGATCGGTATGGGATGAGAGAGTGACTTAAGCATGCTACCGGAGAATATATAGTGCAGGTAGATAACGATATAGATACGCCAGAGTGATGGATAGAAGATATGTTGTATGTGCTAGAGAATACAGACTATAAGATAGTTATGCTCAAAAGAAAATGAGTAAATCTATTCCTCGAACCAAAGACAAACGAAGAGACATGAGAACTAACTATAGGTAAGATTGAGAGACCGGTTGCTTGTTATATGTGTCATCGTGATATCTTTTATAAGGTAGATTGGTCGTTACCATGAAACGGATCTAAGTTACATTTGGCAAATATAGCGTGAGGTATGGTATGTAAGATACTAAATGTATTTTGTAAAGAGATTGAGTGATGGGATTGAACTACCTATATACAGCATGAGAAGTATGAACGCAAGAGACTTAAGCAGTTTGTATAAAATTCACTTGTTTTATTACCTTATCACAATATACTATGGAAAACATTTGCCCACTAAAAAACATCCCGGAACCAGTTCGTTGGTTAGTTGATGACCTTCGAGTGATCCCAACAACAAAGATCTATACACCTAACTACAATATGGATTACACTAAGGTAGTTATAGGTATAGAACAACTAGCAGAGTATATACTTGGGAAGACTAAAATAAAAATAGACACATCACAAAAAGAAGAATTAGTAAATAAACTATGCGATAAACTATACCCACTATTCGAGCAAGACCAAATAAACATTATCGGAAAAACACTACAAGAAGTTTTAATTTTTAATTAATTATAAATGAAAAAAGAAGTCAAACCTGTGGCAAAGGTATATAAACTGCCTAAGACAAACAATTACTTTGTGTGATTGTGAGAATTTTTTACAGCGTTTGCTATGGAAAAAGAAGTAGAGAAAAAGAAAGAAGTTATTATGCGAACCTACATGTGACTATTCAAAGGAAAGATGCCTGAAGACGTAAACACAAGAGTAGATCCAAAGATCAAAAAACATCTTCTTGAAACCATCAAAAACGTGATAAAGAAGAAACAAGAGGAAACTACTTACTGCTACAAAATGATCGAGTCTAATGAGAAAGAAGTTGAATTCTTCAAAAATGTTTTATCTATTAAATAGAGACTACCATGCCTAAAGCAACTATTAACTGAAAAGAGTACACGCTTGATAGCGATAATAAAGACCTTCTACAAATGCTAGAGTGAGTGAAATGGAATAAAGAAACAAAGAAAAATGAGGATGTTCCTTATCTTCCTATCGAAGTTATTTATCAACTCCTTGAACAATTTTATCCATGATACTCTTTTGAATCAAGACCATTAGAGATGGAAAAATCTTACGTAGTTAAGAAGAATAAATTCAATTACCAAACAAAACAAAAAGAAGAGATGGAAGAAGAGGTAATGTTATTCAAAAAATCTGTTTTATTGAAGATACCAAATCAAGATGGAACATTTAGAACTATAGAATGATCTGCTCGTGGAGTTGCAACTATCGGACAAATAACTATTGATCAGATGTATAACGGGTACGATATGAAGCAAGAAGCAAGAGCTTTGAAAAATTCATGTAAAAAACTTGGTAAAATATTCAGAATACCAAACGATTTAGAGGAAACAGCAGAGAAAGAATCAATCGTTAAAGATATCAATATCGAAGTGGAAGATGTTGTAAAAACTAAGGTATCTAAAAAAGAAACCACAGAAGAGGTTAGTGAATTAGAAAAGAAAATAGTTAAGGCATACAAAGAAAAGATATGAAAGACACAACCAACTAAAGAAGATTTACAAAAATATGGTAAAGAGATCCGTGAAGAGATGTGACTTACTTGAGAATGAGAAACAATTATGAAAAAAACGTATAAATCGTTAAGAGATTTTTATTCAATAAAATAGTATAAATGGCAAATATAGAAACACTTAAAAAATTCGTATGGTTATCAGAAAAAATAAAAGAGTATGAGTTCCAGAAAAAAATATTACAAGATACAATTATGTCTGAAGAAAAATTCGATAAGGAATCAGTTGATGGATTTAATGTAAACCGAGTAAAGCAACAGAGAGTTGGAGTTAAGAAAGGTATGGAGAAAGATGTTATAGAGAAATTCCCTGATGCCGTTAAGACTACATTTGATACGGCTAAACTCAAGAAGATGCCGGAAGCATGAGAATATCTTGAGATAAATGTTGTAGAGTTTTTACAAGTTAAAAAGCCTAAAGAAGATGGAACAGACGATGACGACTTCTAAAAGAAAACCAGTTAAGACACAGAGCGTGTGTGAAGTATATAGGTATCTAAAAAACAATATTTTAGAATGTTGAAAACTTAGTATACAATTACTTATGGATTTTGAGGTGCTTATGCCACACAAACGACTTACTAAGATACTCAGGAATAGAGACGAATATTTTAAACTCTATCCGGAGGAACTAGAAAAGTTTAAGGAACAAGTGAAGAAAGATTTAACTTCTAAATAAAAAACAATGTTAAAAGCTATGGTGCACGTCACCTCATTATCTACCTACAATAGTTGTCCCTTGCTTTCGTCATTCGACTGATGACCGCTCGATCCGAAACTTACATTTAAGGGGGATTTATTGAACACAGTAATTAATTCCCAGTGACCATATGACGAACATATTAAACGATATAACGAGAATATAACATACGATTTCAAAGACTCGCAAATGATGCAAAAGATATTCGATATGGCCAGAGAAAAAGTAGCAGAGATAAAAGCGAAACACAAAAGAGTATATCAAGAATGAAAAATGCTATACAAATATAATGATGAGTATCGGGTTGTAGGAACTCCTGACATAGTGTATTACGACGAAGAACGTGACTTATGGTGTGTAAGGGATTGGAAGTACAGTACGCATAGTCGATACCTAAACGAAGAAGTTACCAAGAACGATATGCAGAAGATTATCTATCCATTGTTTGTTTGTAATATGTTCGGTGTTGATAAGGTTGAGTTCAGTTTCTCTGTGTTCGATAAAGGTACAGGAAAGTTCTGAGAGAAGCCGGAGATAATCACCTACGATCACGCAAAGAAAGTCACCGATAGAGTTATGAAAGACTATATCGAATCACTTGAGCGAGGTGAATATCCACCAAAAGAGAACAAGAAATGCAAATGAATGTGTGATGTGAAGAAGTGTGGCAAATGCCCGCTATTCCAGACACAGGTGAGTATAACTGAAGTTGATGACTTTTTATAGAATAGCCCTATCGTAGATAGAAGATTCCCTTTACTTTAGTAAAAAGATTCTCATGAAAGCACAAAAACCTATATTTAATATATGAGATACAGTTATGTATACAAGGTGGCCATCAAGATTTTACTGAAGAACATTTGTTGTTGAAGAACGTCATTGAGATGTATATTCGTTTAAGTGAATCAGTAGTAAGTTATTTAATACAGAGACTCAATATCTAAAATTAGTACCCCCATGAGATAAAAGTAAGGAACAATATGTATCACGATATGCTCTTATGAAAAATATGTTTAGTATGAAAGTATGACAAACTATGTTATATGTATGAGTAGACTATCAATACGAAATAAAAAGGATAGATCCAGAGCAAAACAAACCCAAGAAAAAACCTTTTAGTTATGTAATTATAGATGAATATGCCAAAAACACTAAAACAAGTCCAAAGAAGAAAGATGATCTGTCCTAAATGTAAAAAAGAGATGCAAGATAATGTTCGAGATAGTTCAGTACATGTATGTTATGAATGTAAAATTTATATATACGACAATCAAAAAAAATATGAATTTATAAATAATATAGATCTAAATAAAAGATATATGTTTATAGATAAAGAAGAAACAAATAATGAACAATATAAATCAATATGCGATTGAAAATATGTATGATATAAAACTGTTTGATTTGTCACATGATTTTTTTCTACATACCCAAGTATCTCTGGTAAAGATATATCATTTAGAGCTATAACACCATATTGAACAGAAGATAGTTGACGAAGATCATTTTGTGAAGTAGATTTAATTGAAATAGATGAACGAGATATCCCAGATAATTGTAAAAAATAGTTTTAATGAAATAGAAAAAACAGATCTAAGTTTTTAAGATGTAATAAGAACAGGAAAAATGTGCAAAATATTATTATACATAGAACCTTACATCCTACCTACGTTCATGCTAATTATGTGTACCGTATGAATATTATGATGATATGCAGTATGTAAATGAACAAGGTGAGTAAATATCTTTAAATATTGATATAACAAATGACCTATACAATCGAAGAAATCAGACAATACCTAGAGCAAGGTAAGTCACCTGATTGCTGAGACTGTCATGAGTGTTGCTGAAAGATGATACTCAAGACAAAGGCAGAGAAAGATAGACTTGCATTCTTTGATAAGCCCAATGCAAAAGAATGATACTGTGAGTATCTTGATAAGGATGGTAAATGTTCCTGTTATGAAGAGAGACCAATAGTATGCAGAGCGTTCGGGAAAGTGAAACATCCGTGTACAACATGCCCAAAATTTAAGGAACTCGCAGTGCTAGACGAGACAGACGAGATAAAGGAATACAAGAAACAAGCAATAGAAGATAGTTTTAGTTTTTAAAAAATATATATCATGACTACAATTGTGCTTACTATCAGAAAATTCAGAGAAAAAACTCCAGAAGAAATGCAAAGAGAGATGAATGAAAGAAACTACATGAGATGATTTCCAGATAATAGAGAAGTATCAAAAGAGAATCAAACAGATTTGCTTGATGTATGTATTACGGAAGAGCAATTTGATGCTATAAGAAAAGCAGTATTAGAGAAATTCTAAGTTTTTATTTTATAATTACCATACCAATGCAGACGTGAATTGTTAAGTTCTTCAATGAACAAAAAAATTATTGATTTATTACACCAGATGGTGGAGGAAAAGACCTATTCTTCCACGGATCAAAGATGAAGAGTCCGGTGAAGACAGAAGACATCGTAACTTATGAGGTTGCAGAATGAAGAAGATGACCAGAGGCAGTAGAAGTAAACCTTATAAAGGAAGACGACTACGAGTAATTTTTTTAACTTTTAATGTATACACAATGACAGACAAAATTCTATTATCAGGCGAGTATGAATGACTTAGCCTACGAAAAAAGACTTTTACAACTAAAGACGGAGAAGAAATCAATTCTATTTGAGGAACCCTTGAAATCGATGGGAATATCCCTAATGGTAAATATTACGTAAACATTTATAAAAACAAAGAAAAGAAAAACGACAAGTCACCAGATTACACACTGTATCTTAAGCCAGTCATCGAACAAGACACAGTAAAACCTACAGCAAACGATGACGATTTTTAACCTTTAAATTTAAATTCATGACACCAAAAGAAAAACAAGAAACAGAGACTACTGAAATAGAAGAAATACAGGAACAAGCTCCTATGGAAGCTCCAGAAATTCAATTAACAGAAGAAGAAAAGGAAGAACTTTGAATAAAAGATGCCGAACTAGCGATGAACTGTATAAGAAAGCTATTCGGGTTTATATGGTATCAAGGAAGGAACGGGCAAACTAATGCTGCTTATGACGTAGGTAGACTTATATTCAAGAGTTTTGCTATGACAGCATGAGCTAACGAAACCTATGTCTTGTATAAATTTGGCGATGGTGAACAAAAAATTGGGGACATCAACGAACCAATTGATCGAAAATTTGTTAATGAATTTTTACAGTTCGAACTTATGATGTAATGGATAGAGATATCGAGAAGCTACTCATCTATGCTTACCCACACCCAACAGCGGGACTTGTTTTTAATGATTGAACTAAAGATGGGATACGATGATTTTGGGCGTGAGGTAAGACTAATAAGAAATTTATCCTAAAGAAGCTAGTAGAGAAACACGGTATGAAACTATGAAAAGAGATATACAAAGCATATAATCAGGCACTTCTTGAACTTATAGACTCATGATATACCGATAAGAAAACTGCAGCGATTACGTTTTATATACCATTAAAAAACAATAATGTTGGTATGTCTTGAGAAACAAAGTGAGAAGTGACAGAGTCTAATTAAAGCATTTACAGTTAAGAACAAGAATATTGATAGACAAGAAAATATAACGTGAAGAGATCTGAGTCGGATGAGGTATATAAAACTATATTCATCTATATGAGACAAAGTTTATTTCCCAATTGGCCAGTTCTCTTCGCTTACAAAAAAGACTAAGTGATTATGATTTCTGTTCGAATATAAAGACTCTAAAGATAGTTCAGATGAGTGAAAAGAACAATTAATAGCAGAACAGAATATGATTATGAATGATATTGATTTCGAATGAAGAAGAACCTGACTTATCGAGATGAAAACGGGGAGATGAAAATCTATATTACAAATCAAACTCACCGAGCATTTCCAAGAAAAAACTCTAATACTATGCCATAACATCAAGACACTAACTGAGCTTAAAAAGAAATTTCAAGACTTTTCAAACTACGATCCATGAGTATATTACTCAAAAAAAAAGGAGATAAAAGAAATAACAATAACAACGCATGTGAGTTTCATACAGAGTCACGACCAATTTAGATGAAAGTTTGGGCTCTTGCTTTGCGATGAATGCGATCATTGAACATCATCAGATATGGTAAAAGCGATAATTTTTTCTGACTGTGATGCATTATTCTGACTTACTTGAACTCCATACAGACAAGACCTTAGTACCGAAGATATGACACTTATTTTTTGACCACATATAAAAGTAAAGAACCAAGCAAATAACTGATATAATATTATCCCTGATATCGTTAGGGTGATGTATAACAATAGCACAGTATACTCATTCAATGATCGACACGATATGAAAGAGCAATTGATGCACGATAAGAGTAGGCTAGAGCAACAGATAAAGTTTGTTCAGGAGGCACACAAACAATCTAAGATATGATTATTACTTGTTGATAGAGTTGAGGAATGCAGTATTTTCTATGAACAAATAACAAATATATGAATACCATGCTATATCATGAACTGAGAGACAAAGGTAGAAGATGACGAGATATGAATAAAGCAAATGAAAGAACAGAAATGAATCATTGTATGAACCTCACAGAAGGTATGAAGATGAGTTGATATACCTGAAATAGATGCGATATACCTGTTCTATCCGTGCAGATTTGAGTGACAGGTGGTGCAAGCAGTATGAAGAGCACTTAGGACTACCCCAACAAAAAAGAGCGCAATATTGTATGACTGGTGCGATATCCCAGTATTAAAAGGACAAGCATATTCGAGAGCGTCTACGTATAAGCAAGAGTATATATGATGCAAAATAACTACTTTAGATATTAACCCAAAAAATAATGAGACAACACACGAGAGTAGTATGACTAATAAATGAGTGACAGATATACAAAATAATGAGTGAAAAGTGATACAGCAAGAAAGACTTTTGTAATATTCATTTACAAGGTAATCTTACTGTGGCATGACTCAACAAGATAATTAAGCAGTGATATGTCTCATATAAAAAGATATCAATACTTAGAAAAATAGATCCAGAACTTATCCTATCAAACAAAGTTTTAGTAAGCAACGCACAGTATGATGAGCAATAATTTTGATGTAGTCAATCTTACGTGACACGATATAATAATTATCGATGGCGCCAATAAGACAACCATACCAGCTTCTCAGTGACTAAGACTAGAGCTAGAGCAGTCGTCTGAACTTATATGAACACAGAATGGTATACCACTGTATGAATATTCTAGTAAGGTAAACGAGTATCTTCTATCCTGTGTAGCACCAACTAAGAAGTGAGTAATATATATAGTCTCTATCGTAGTAGCTCAGTTTATCAAAAGAGATGATTTCTTCATAATAGCGAACCCAATAAAAACAAAAGAATGAAAAACAATATGATGTAAATGAATAGCGAAAAACCCATATTTAAATATATAATTTTTTATCTATGACGGAACTCACCAAGCAATTCCTAGAGAACATATATACCATGTTTCCGAACACTTGTTTTTATAGGATGCCAGATATAAAAGAAGAATGAAAGAAGTCAATGTGAGCTATACCAGTTATAGACAAAACAAAGTTAGATGTATACAATAACGATCAGAATAAGTTTGGTATATTTTTTACACCTAATGGAGATTTTGCATTAACAAATAATGAAAGAAAAAAAGATTTCGCAAAAAATGCATATTGTTTCTTTTTTGATATTGATGAGAAACAAGAGACACGAAAAGAGATAGAGCAAGAGCCAACAATAATTATAGAAACAGTAAGATGATATCATGTATATCGACTACTAGAAGAACCAGTACAAGATATATCGCTTTGGGAAGATGTTCAAGACGCTATAGTTAATCTCTGCTCATGAGATGAGAAAGCGAAAGATATAGCAAGGATAATGAGGTGTCCATGATATAGATATCGGAAAGATAATAAATGAGAAATTATACCAGAAGTAATACATTATAAGCCAGAGAATAAATACAAGTTATCTGAGTTTAATAAGTATGCTTCAGTATTGAGTAATGTAAAAATAAAAGAGGAATCAAATAGGAGAGATGTATGAAGAGATTCATGGTCTGTAATAGACGAGATAGATAAGAGAGTTGATGTTGTTGATGTACTATATGACCTATGATGATCAACATATGAAGTAATGTCTAGTGGAGCAATAAAGATATGATGAGCACTAACATCATGATATAAAAAACATAATAGTAAAAATTTCCTAATAACATTCTCGCCTCATGACGATAGACCACAATGATGACCATTTTCTGTGGCGAAATTTTTTCTAAAAAATCATTATGATACTTTCAAATATTTTAGAGAGAAATACTGAGTTGGTGAGGTCAAGAACTATTCAGTTGCACAAAATGTTAATAAAGTGTCAGAAGAATCTAAATGATCAGATTATGGAATAGATGTTTGATGAAAGTATTCTATACCAATAAAGAAATGAGAGATAGTATTCGATTATGATGACTGCTGTATTTATAGGATGGTAGGTAGTGACAAGTTTGATGTGCTTTCATGAGTAATAGAGTCACTAGGGTTCTATACCACAGACGATAATAGGAATGTATACATAGTAAGATATAAAAGTAAGTTATGAGAGACTTGAGTATTAGAGTTTGTTGAACTATGAAGATCATGAGAGATGGAAAGGAAACTCTCTGAGGTTGGTATAACTTTTTTCTGAACAGCAAATGACAAGAAAACAATTATCGATGCTATCCATTCAGTAAGACAACACTATATATTTATTAATAAGATAGGGGTATACTGAAAGAACTGTATTATAAATAGATGCTGAAGATATATTATTAATTCATGAACAGAGAAGATATTTGTTAATATAAACGATATGTCTCCGGCAGATAGAAGCACAGATGAAGTTATTAGAATAGACGGTGACGGCTCACTAGAATCCGTGATAAAGACTATAGAGAAGCTGAGAGAGATGTATTACGATCCAATATCTATAACATTTTTTGTGGCTTATATACTTGGGTTTCTTTCGTATAGCATAAGGAATATCATGAACTTTCTGCCAGCAATAATCTTGTGTTGATTAACCCAATCAGGTAAGACCAAACTAAGAGAAGCAATGATGGATATATTTGGGATAGATAAGGCACTCAATATACAAGCAGGAACAACAGAGTTTATCCTTATGAAAAAGAGTACCCACTATGCACCACTTAATATATGAGAATACAAGAACTCTGATACGAAGTTTGATTGGGCAGGATTCGTAAAAAATAATTACGATTGAACAAAAAATGCTAGAGGAAGATCAAACCAGTCTACTGAACTATACGAAGCCAACTCACAGCTTATCGTAGATTGAGAATCGCAGATGATGCATAACTCTGTATACTCAAGAACATACTCATTTTTCATGAATCCAAAGTATAAGAAAAGATTAATCCAGTTCGATAATATAAACAGATTTTTTATAGAAAATATAGATAAACTAGATCTACTAAAAGAAAAATACAAGCAGCATAGAGATTTCGTAAGCGAGGAGTTTGTTTTCGTAGATAAGCAGGACAAAGATAGGATAGTAGATAACTATGCACTATTACTTGCAATATCTGATATATTTGGTTTTATAGACCACGTAAAAGAAGATATTATGGAACAGGCAAATATCCAAATGGAAATGATATGAGAGGATAATGTTGATAAGCTAGTGAAGTCGGTTATGAGTATGGCAAAAGATGGTAAGTTCGTGTGTGAGTTTGATGATGAGACCATGACACTAAGGGTTGATGTAGTAATAGATGAGCTAAGATATCCTGAAGCAAGAATAGCTGATTTAAGATCACAAATACAGACAACTAACCACCACTTCATGGCATGAAACTGACTATATATTTCTAAGGAATCGTTATATGTTCCAATAGCATATCTCAAGAAAAATAGATGAACACACATGATGTTTAATATGATACTCAACCATATATGCAAAAATACAGATATACCAAACTCATGCCTAAAAGAGATTTTAGATTATGCAACAAAATATGGACACACAAGACAATTCTTTTATGAGTATATTAAACCAATCGAAAGAATGAACTCAAATTTTGAGGAAGCATGAAAAAGAGCAGCAGAGAAATCATGAGGATGAAATCCCAGTGTGTGATAATTGCTGATGAATGTTAGATAATAATCGCAATGTTATATCAAAATGTCTAATATGCTGAATAAAGAAACCGCACATATCTTTTGCTGATATAAGAGAAAAAATAAATAAGTACGAATTATATCACTACAATAATATAAGGCAGATACTATGAAAAGATTTTGATAGACACATAAAGACTTTCTGAGAATTATGAGTAGTATTTTTCAAGAGACTTGCATTCTCTAAATGATATAAAAGGAATAGTATAAGTAAGTTATGAATATTATTATATGATATGATTATGAACGGAAGCATAGTTTCTTGGGAAGACGCTGATAAGATAGTCCAAAATTCAAATAAAAGGAAAAGTGGCACTGAGGCCACCTATGGTGTTCGATAGACTTCTTTGAGAATCGGAAGGGCTATAAAGCCAAATATAATATACATATTTATTCTTCTAAATCAATACTTCAGTCATATACTCATAACGGATCTTTTATGAACGACTCTGGAGCTTGCACTCATATATGTATTACCATATCATAGTATCATTCTCTATTACATCTCCGGTTCCATTTTTCAACCCATGTTTTACAGCATCATTTCTTTGGAGTAAGCTTAACTCACAAGAACCATAATTTTCACCTTAACCAATTAAAGAATACAAAATACTTCTCTGGTCACAACTGATAATATATATCAATAAAGTGTGTGTACATTTATAGTTTTTTTTATAAAGATAGTTAGGCTTTTGCAATATAATCTTTTTTTCCCAAAAATCAAATAAAAAACTACTTATATCAGTATTTTCTGAACGCAGTGTTTACTGCCGATAAAAGCTTCTGCTCACTAGATGATTTACTCTTATTGTATCTAGCAGAATTATTCTTCATTGTTGCTACTATGGTCTTTCAAGCGTACTCGGTATGACATGACTCTCATTTTACTCCTCTTAACCCACACATCGTAGCAACATATTGCACATATGCGTAGTCACCTTTTCGGGTTGGTTGTCATTTGCTATTTAGGAAGATCCAATCTACTGCCTTGCCCGCCTCATGGTATGAAGTACCAGGCTTAGCCACAGGTCATTTCCCTTTAAGTTGAGTGTATAACCACGCCTGACGAGCACGACTTCTAAAAGTCTCATACGGCGCTAGTCTAGGGTATTTCAAACGTACTACTGCTTGTAGTACCTTCATCTTGATCTTACACTCACCTCTTAGTTTCTCAAGACTATTTTCAACCATCTGTTTGCTTAAAATCTAAAAATAATATCTCTGCTTGTATCCCTGATTTTCTTATACAGTCCATAAATATCTCAACACTTTCAAAAGCAAACTCATTATAGATATTGAGATCGCCCCAAGTACCAAGCTCCCTCATTTTTTTCGTATACCAATAGAACCCAGTACTATGGTTGGTTCATTCACGGCCAGCAAACACCTTATTGATTTCGTCATTATCTGCGATGTCTTTCAATATAGCCGGGCTTGATTTCCTAGAGTACACAAACGCATATCATTTCATAAGTATTTCTGCGAAGAGTTTAGTATCTTTCATGATATTTATAACGCTGAATTGTAATTCTATGCCCATAGTTTGTTTTACAAACTCACATAACATAGCTGCCGACATATTAGCTTTTCATGATTTCTCTGGATTTTTTCAGTATTTTTCTTTTATGAATTTTTTGAGTTTCTCATCATCTACTTTGATACCAGTATTAAAGTAGAGATTATTACAGACAGAATATATCCAACAATTGTCTGCCGTCTGTTGGAACGCTGGTTTTCTACTACCTCTAATATCTCTAGGCTTATACACCTTAGGCCTCTTAAGATATTTTGTATATAGTGGTACAAGGCTTACGAACATTAGTGTTTGATTGTTTCTAGTAAAATCTCAGCTTCATCCCATTTCCCTTGGTTAAGTAACTCTACTATCCTTAGGCACGTGGATTTCTGGACGCAGTTACATTTATTCTTTATCACGTCTTTAGTTATTACATCGTTCTCCTGGTTCATAGGGAATGAGCGATTAGAGATAGTGAGATTACATTTTCAATTCATTTTATGTTTATCAGAAGTTAAAACATAGTTCATAGGATTATATTGTCAGTATCCTTTATGTAGAGTCATATTCATTACTTCTCGTTCTGTTCTAAAAACTTGAGATTAGCTTCTTTCTGATCTAAACAAAATGCTCAGTATATGCAGTCGTTACATCTCCTCACTAATTCTTTTGGTAATTCAAGAGTAGTCATAAGCATTCCTCATTGTTTTTCAATCAACATATTCAATCATCAACACTCTTGAGGACTTAACTCTACACATCAAGGACTGCTTGTTAGTCTCATTAGTCCATAAAGAAAGATAAAAAACTAGGCGATGTTCAGTGAGTTATAACTGGTGGTAGCTGGAAGATTGGTCTTTCTCGTGAAGTGATTATTGAACGGATTCATGGAAAGTTAGGTGCTTGGTATTCTGGTCTTCACCATGAATTATTAATGGAGTTTATAGATGGATAACTTGGAACGACCACCAGATATCAAACCTTTGTCATTGTATCTGCGCCATAACTATTTGACACTGTAAGTGTTACTGTATATGTTCAGGGGAGTGCATAAATATGTATGGGGTTTTGATCAGACGATATATTTCAATCACCGAAATCCCAATCATATTGTATAGGCGTTCAGCTTACTGCAGAATAAAACTGAACATTATTCCCTACCCCATAATTAGGATAATATGGTAGAATAAGTTGTGTTGAATCGTAAAAAAAATTATTGATATGGGGTACACCATAAAAAGATTCTCGAGATGTTTTAATACTTTTTATTGATGGTTCATCTGCCATAGTTATACGGTTTTAGCTCTAAATTTTACTTTGTAGTATTGGAATGATGGGACGGTATAGTTATTGATATCGAATGTAGGATCACAATTCCCTACTCTGCTTGCTCCTGTTCATGAAACGGTTACTATCTTTCATTGCTCCATCAATAATTCTGGACAACTATCTACTTCAGCAGTAGAGTCACCATATTGAAGAATATAATCTAAACCATTTCTATCGGCTAATCCAGCTGTTTCTTGTATCAATCTATTCAATGTACCAGCTGTTTGTACAAATGTATTATTTACTGTTATTACCACACTATCTCTTACTGCTCACATATCCACATAATAAGAGACTATTGTACCATCTATACCTACATCAGGCCTATAGATTTCAGTTCAGGATATCGTCATATTTGTGTGTACTGCTCATCAAGCTGTGGTATACTCTGCTGATGCACCATTATCATTCATCCCTTCAGTTCATGCACCTACATGATTATAATCTCAGAACAAACCATTAAAAGTTCAAGTTCTATATAGTGGAGAAGTATTCAAGAAATTAAAGTTAAAATTTGTAATATCTAAATATTGCCCATCAATGTTTGTTAAATTATTATAGCCACCAACGGTACCATATAAAGTATTATTTATATGGTTATTGTTTCAATATATATTAAGCGTACAAAGATATGTTTGTTGATAAGTATCATAAAAGGTATTATTATTTCAATATTCAGTAAGAATAAAATTATAATTTCATAAAGATCTATATAATCATATATTATAAAATATTGAATAATAACTATATGTGCGTAATACTTTATTAAATTGAGCTGCATAAAGTTGAATCTCAAAAAAGATACAATTTGAATTATATAAAACATATCAGGTTAAATTATTATACCAGTAATTATTATTTCTATAAACAATAATATTGTCTAGGTATGGGGAGGTAGTTCATTGAGTAATGTTTCCACCAAAAATAGTTCTGCCACCAACTCAACCCCCAGCACCTATCCATCTGATAGTTTTAGTAAGTGATAGTGTTTCATAGAAATATCCATTGATCATAATATTTTGACTATTAGCCCCTACGGTTTGAGCCTTACTCATAGTCTTAAATGGTGCATCATATGTACCAGCGTTGAGATCACTACCAAGAGAGGAGTCAACAAAATAATGGATATCTGCCAGGTCCCAGTATTCATCAAGGAATCTTTTTAGTGCATAATCAAACTTTTGTACTAATCGTTTGTTCATGTCCAAGTTTCGTTAAGAACTAAACCATTTTCATCGCTGTCGCCAGGATAAATATATTCTATTATCTTTGTAATCATCCCTCGTTCAGTATCCCACACCTGTTTTACTGGTCTAGGATAAACACCAGCCGGCTCTGTTATCTCCTGTGCAGGTGGTGTATTAGTACAATAATCAATCATCTCTGGTGTGATTTCCATTATGATTTAGCGAAGAATATAAAAACAACTATACCGATTACACATGGTAGTAATATCCGGTTCCACCATCGTGGCATCTTAGACTCAGTCATTACACGGTAGGTGTTGGAACTGAAGCTGGTACAATAACTGGAGCTGGTGTAACTCCGAGATCATTGAAGTAGGTGTTGTTGACATACTTCGTAATGAAGTTCAGTGCTATCAAAATGATAGGTGTAAACTCTTTTGGTGTCTCAGTGAAGAACGCTATAACAGCAGTGAGTACAGCATTGAAGATATTCCAAGTAAGCACTCTAAACCATTTCTTTGCTCGTAGTTTTTTCATGATAGTGGATTAAGAATAAAAATTATACTGTTTTCCGTATTAACTCAATTAGTTTTGCACTCACTACACTTCGTGGTACCATAAGCAATACAATAATGGCAAATATGCAGATCTTAGGATTACGATAGAAGAATCTTACAATAGATGTTTCTTCTTCAAGTGCATTTACTCTACCATTAGTTTTGAGTGTCTGCGTGTGTATCGCATCGAGTTTATCTCAAAGTGACTTGCCTAGGTTACCTAGCTTCTCCTCAAACCATTCTTCTGTCGTCACCATCTACTTGCTAAAATAAAATATAAAATACTAATCTGAATTACTTATTTTCTTTATTGTTGTTATTACTGCTGGACTTAATGGTCTTGTTGGATTTACTCAAGCAGGTGTTGTCAGAAACCTACTACCTGCATCATCTGAACCCATCCATCGTGATAGTGCATCTCATGGTTCCATATCATAGATAGCACATAATGCTATAACTGTTTCTGTACTAGCATTATTTATTGCTACAACAGTATTACTATTTGGTATATTTACTCAGTTCATCTTAGCTCGTAGATAGACACGCTTGTTTGTTGTGTCTGTATCTGCTATTGCTGATATACACGACTCGTAATCTCAAGCTCTTGGGGCAACCATCTCATATCATCAAGACAAAGTTACTCCAAATCATACATCGTCTGTTATGTTGTAAGTTACTGGATATGCAACATTGGAATCAGTAACAGTGATATTTCCTGTCTGTGTAAACATTCAGTATGAAGTAGTAAACCCACCAATGCCAGTGAACGTAAGCACTCCGCTACCATCAAGATTTGCACTACCAACACCATTACCAAAATGAGCTTGTGTAGATACAGTTAGATATTGTGTAATCATATTATCTACGGCATTCAATCCTGCGTAGGTAACTCCTAATGCAGTCAAGATACCAAGAACATAGACGATAAATTTTTTCATAGTGAAAGGTTTATAGATAAAACTATGGTGTCATTGCACTTCTTTCTACTCGGTTACCTCCAGTGAATGCTTGGAATGATAAGTTATCTCAAGACAATACGATCTTCCGAGGTATAGTTCCTCAAGTAAGATAGAACGCTGTATTTGATTGTATTGAACCATTTACATCAAGAGTATATTGTGGAGTATCGTTCTTGATACCAATAAGTCCACTATCTAATGCTGTGATCATATTTTTCCTACTTGATGCTCCCGTACCATATCCAAGCTCAAATATAGAGTTAGATAATCAAACATTGAATTTACCAAACGCTGTAGACCGTGGTGCGTTAGCAATAGTATTATCTCCAAACGCTGTAGATTTCTCGCCACTTGCTAGTGAGTAGTACCCGAACGCTGTAGTGTAATCACCAATAGCATCTGAATCAGATCCGAATGCTGTAGAAGCTGTTCCACTAGATACTGTACTAATACCGAATGCACTAGAGAATTCTCATCTAGCAATAGTGTTGTCTCCAAACGCTATCGCATTTCTAGCTGTAGCAGCAGCATTGCTACCTCGAGCTAACGATGCCTGTCCTCCAGCAAACGAATTTTGACCTCCTGCTATAGAGGCATATCATCCTGCATAAGTAAGTATTCCAAATGCTGCTGAGTATTCACCACTTGCTGTTGTTTCTCATCCTAATGCGATACTTCATATTCAGGCACCAGTAGTGTTATATCACATAGCTGTTGAGTATTGTCAAAGTGCTTTAGCGCCATTTCCCATAGCGAAAGCTCAAGTATTATTTGTTGATGAACCATTACCCATAGCGAATGAATATGTACCATTAGAAGTAACATCATTCCCTATAGCTATTGATTTCTCTCCGTTAGATAATGCGTTATATCCTCGTGCCATTGAGTGTAATCCAACTGCTCTACTAAACTGTCCTCCAGCGAATGAATATCCTCACAATGCTGAGTTACCATAGTTTGCTACAAATGAGTAATTTCAAGCACCAGTATTCAATCTACCTACCGCAGTAGCTCCTGCTCATGACACTATATTCTTATATCCGATAGCTTGCGCATAATCAGCAGATGTGGTATTTTCTTTTCCTATAGCTATAGATCATTCGCCATCAGCGATATTTGAGTGTCCAATAGCTGTAGAATATTGTCACAATGACTGTGAATTATATCCAATGGCTGTAGAATATTGACCAGACGAAGTGTTGGATGTACCTAATGCCATACTATAAGTATTAGTGTTTGTGGTATTTGCTCGTCATAATGTTATTCAGTACGCACCATTCATAGTGTTCATATCTCCAATACCAATTTGAAATCCAGCTAGACCAGTATTGCTACTACCTAGTAATGAAATCAAATCTCCACTAGCATAGTTATTCTGTCAAATAATATTGTTGTTTCCAATAGATGTGTTCTCAGATCCAAGCACATGTCATCTTGTTGTACTATCTATAGAGTTACTATCTCATATAGCTACTGCGTAAAATCCAGTAATAGTATTAGAATACCCTAATATAAACGATAGCTCATTGTTTATGGTATTATTATTACCAATAGCTACAGCACGTGGTCCATATATATTGATATCATCTCCTATAGCAGTAGAAGAAAACCCGCTAATATATATATTATTTCATACTTGGAGATTAGTCTGTTGGCTGAGTACTGGAGTAAGAACATCTCAGCTTCGTTTCCAAATATCTCAAGTGAGAAATCATACTAACGAACCACTATCTATATACCCACTAGGATTAGTTGCTAGATAAAAATCTCAAGAGTTCTGCATAAAGATTGGATCAGACTCTGTATAGCCGGTAATATATCATTGATTATCTATATACGCTTTGGTGATAAAATCTTCAGGATCCTGGATAAGTGAAGATATATCTCGTCATGCTTTTACTCTACCATCTATACCAACATCTAATCTTGTTGTTTGAGCCATTAAATCTCAAGAGGCATAATTGATTTTTAGTGATTGAGTACCAGGTAAAACATCATAAGACATAAACCATCAATAATTCCCACTATAATTTGTTAACATAATTCAAGGTTTAAAAGGTGATCAAGGAACCTCTGGGATATGGATACTTCCTAATGTACTAATAAATGGTATAGCTCAAAATCAAGGGATGTTTACATTTCATCCAAGAGTACCACCATCATTAACCATATCTACACTCATTACTGTCATGAGAACGGGTGATACAGACATACTGATATCTGCTACCCCACTCTGTGTTTTGATAGCTTGACCTGGTTCTAGTGGTAATAAATCATTAAGATAGTCCTCTTGCCGATACATATCTCATGTAAGATAAGTATTGAAGTCCTGCGTCAACATACCACCATTAGTAGCTTTTACAAGACCATCTTGATAAAATAAAGGTATCTGTACTTGTTTATCTGAGTATACTATAAATGCGTTATCTTCTGAACCAACTCCAGTACCATTTCCTACAATAAATGCAGTGTTAGGTAGTGGTACATTATATCTACCAACGACCATTCCACCTTCAGAGTCAGATGTTAGGTGATCTCCGATAGCAACTGAACCAGTAGCATTAGCAACAGTACTATTTCATACCTGGAATTTAGTATCTTGATTGAGTACAGTAGTAAGAACCTCTCAGCTTCGTTTTCGGATTTCACCTGTAAGATATATGTTTGTATCTACAGTAATCATACCAGTAGAGCTAGAGAACTTCATGAACCCATCTGTAGTATATTGGTTTAATTGTACATCTCCGTTTTGGTATACAGTAATAGCATTTTTACCTGTCTGTTGATTTCACATACCAAGTTCGAATATAGAGTTAGTAAGTCATAGATTGTAACTTCCGATATTGAATCCACCAATAGCGTTACCATTAAGACCTCCTCCTATTACTATAGATCATTGTGCATTAGCCATAGATGCTCATCCAATAGCGATAGATCCATTCTGATAAGCGTATACACCTCCACCAAGAGCGATACTATTTATCCCTCGTGCGTTTGCTGTGTTACCCATAGCGATGGACTCTACCCCGCTTGCATTTGCTCCATTACCTACTTGTAGTCTCGTTGCTTGTGTTATTGTTGGTTTTAAGAGATTACCACTCCATGTCCATATATTTCAAGTCACTGTTACATATCAGGATAATGATGCTCCAGTAATATATCCTAAAGGGTTCGTGGTATAATAGTCACCAGATTGTGCTAGGAATACTGGGTCTGATTCTGTAAATCCCGTAAGATATCCACTAAGGTTTACTCCAGTAATATATGCAGTAAGTCCACCATCAAGCAGTGGCCCATATGCTATGATATTACCTCAAGTGTTTATGTCCATAACTTTAGTGCCTGTAGTTCTACCGGTATCAGTAAACAACATCCTCTTCTGAGAAAGCTCTAGTGTTGAGTTGTTCCATTGCTGAACTGCTGCAAAAACTGATGACAATAATAATCATCCAGCAAGTATTCATAGTAATGGCTTTCGAAATTTTTTCATAAGATAAGAAGATATGATATAAAATTATTAAGACATTCGATCTACGTTTGTAAGTCAATAACTTCGGTACCTTGTAGGACCATCTAAATCGATATATGCCCATCATATATATAAAGGCGTTACTACTCAAACAGGACTACCATTTCAATAAGAGTCTGGCACAAACGATACATGTCATTCGACTGATACAGTAACAACATCTCGTTTAACATCAGCACCGTTATATACACAATCAATATACATAGTTTTACCTAAAACTGTTGTTGTTGGCAACGCTGCACTGATAGCACGATAGATCGAATTCCATGCAAGTGTTTGTGCTGTGCCGTTATCTAATATCCTTATCAATAATTTTTGTCAATTTTGTGGGGTACCGGTTGGTGCTCCAAAGGTTGCTCAAACTGATAATGCGGTCAATTCATATTGGTCCGTAGTATCAGCGTTAGGTGTTGGAGCTACTGCTGCTGTTGTTGATTCAACTCTACTTAAGATAGGTGAACCATTCTCGTTCCCTACAGCTACCACATCTCGTGTAGCACTAGCTGAGTTATAGATACATCATACATATATAGTATCACTTGATAATGTCTGAGTTGGTAATATCAATCCTATTGGACGATAGATAGCGTTCCACGCCAAAGTTCTTACTGTGCTATCATCTTTGATCTTGATAAGTAACTTCTGTCCGTTATATGGCGTTCCCGTAGGCGCACCAAAAGTAGCACCAGTTGCTAGTGCTGTGACTTCATACTGATCGGTAGTATCACAGTTTGGTGTTGGTGTCGCACTTGACGCCACAGGAGTCACCCTAGAAATAGGCGCTCTATAACGAGTTAGTGTCGTACCATTAAAAATATATGTCCATACGCCATCAAAATACCGTTGGTTTGTTCACAACCCAGTAGTTGCTCCAGTATATGTAGCGCCAGACCGACTTGCTGCTGTAGTAATAGCTGCGATAATTCACGCATCCGTTACCAACATCGCTAGTTGTTTAGCTTTCAGTTTAGTTGCCATAAAATGTTTATGTAAAAATCTAAATAAATAGTGGTGTTAGTTAAGGGAAATCCCCCACCTTGGTAGATGGGGGTGTGTTGACTAGATAGCCAATGTGATATATTTTCCTGTACATTTGTCAGTAGCATCAAGAGCATATCCTGAGTTAGCTTCACTCCATGTGATAGCTGTACCAATCAAAGAGAACGATGCTGATCCAGGACCAGCTAAAGTGTCTTCAGCGATATGGTTAATAAACAAGATTGTACTTCCTGTAGTAGGAGCATACGTCAAAGCTGTAACTGTGTTAGGACCTGTAATTGGCAGGTTCTCAATAACTTCTGTTCCTGCGCCGATACCAAGATCAGTATAGGTTCTTCTGATTTCGTAAGAAGCGTTTGCGGGTGTTCTGTTTAGATCGAACTCATACAAGAACTCGATGTCTAAATCAATAGACGCAGTGAACGAATACGCTGTTTCTGTACCAGCTACAAGTGAGTAGAAGGTAATAGTATACGTACCAGTAGATTCAGTCATTCTACCATAAACTTCGTTTCCAGCTCAGTCATTGATTTTCTTGCCTGTAGCATGGTTAAAAAGCTCACACTTATTAAGTGTTGCGGTAGTAAGGACTCAGATTTGTGTTCCAGCAATTTTAGGTTGAACAGGAACAGCTACACCACCTTCTCAGGCTGTAGCAAGAACGGCTGTGAGAGGAGTAGTCACATCTACGTTTGCGATAGGAGTCGCAACATATGTTACGGCCACATCATCCATAGGGACATACGCATCCAACCACTTCTTGATTTGCTTTGCGGCGATAAGTACCATTGTGAAAGGGGATTAAAAATTAAAAGATATACTCTACTACATCGGTAGTATTGAGTATATGAAATGTATTTAGTCGAGTCAATGTGAGCCCGGTTATTGAATAGTCGGTTACATAGACTTGTTTAATACCATTAATGAAAAGCTCTCAGCTTGATAATACTGATGGCGCTGCAGTAAGTGTGAATACTGTTTGTCAGTTAGTTAGTACAGTAAGTGTTTGAAGTGTCGGCATAGGTAGATGCACAACTGATCGAGCTGCTCAATCATATATGATAAAATCTCCTGGGTTCACTACTCAGATTCATGGTAGAGTTCACGAGACGGTTATTACCCATCGGTCTGCCGTTAATGGAGTTACCACAGGTAATACTCATCCACTAGCATCTCGTGGAGCAGGGACTCCATCAGGAATATTAGTGTTTATGGCATCAAGCGCTCAGGTGAACGGATTAAATTCTCAGAAGTCTATAGGCATTTATAAAATATAAATAATAAAATTATAAGTATGTATACGCTTTTACTACCGCCAAACTTGTTGCAGGCAACTCAAATTCTGCTCATCATATTTTTTTTCCAAACGCTCAATCAGTAGTCCAAGCATGCCTTATTCTTTGCATAGAACCTCACGAATTTGTCTTTTTCATTACTTTAAATTTAGCATCAGACAATAACGCCCATGTTCATGGTTTAGCACTACAATAATACGTGTCGTTACCATCAACATATACCTCAATATCAAGTGGCGCACCACCCATATCCTCAAAATTTTCAGCAGCCATAGTTGTAAAAATTATAATATAAAACTAATATTTTCATCACTTAGCCATCTTGGCCTTGCGATGTTTGATTGCTTTGTATGCTCACATTTTCCTATTAGATTCTTGTGAGATCTTCTTAGTATTTGATCCTTCCGGTTTTCATGATGTGTGATGCTGATCTTTTCAATCACCATTTCAATAATCTCAGTTGTCACGGTTTATTTTGTTCAGTCTAGCCCTATAAGCTATCCTATCTGGGGTGCCTCGAAAACGGTCGTAATTGGCATTATTATACTCTTTTGAGTTTTTTGGCATTTCTATTCAGTTTTACCAGATAAATCTTCGAACATAGTAACAAATTCTACTGACTCTTTTTTCTCTTCAACTTGTTCAGTCTTATCTTCTTTAATCTCTTTTAGTTTCAGTTGTTTCTCTATCTCAAGAAGTTTCTCAGCAAGTTTAGCGATATCAGTAAAAGTACCAAGTATCTTGAATACCTGCATACACATCTTCTCTTGTTCTTCAGGCGTATCTACCTCATCACGAATACATCGAAAAAGATTAGATAGTTTAGAAGAGATAATATCCACTGCTTTAGAGTGCTCTTTCTCTTCACCTGAACATGGTTCACAACATCACATCATGATAAATATTATAGGATAAAACTATTTTTTCTTACCTCTAGCAGACATCTTAGCCATCTTCATTTTACCATACTTATTCTTACCTATAGTATATGCTATCTTACCGGAAGACTCCTCTGAGTATCACTTCTTTTCTAACTTTGATTGTAATTTTTTGAATCCGATTTTTACCATAGGGATATCTAAAGAATTAAAACTAAATACTATATACATAAATAAGATATAAAATCAAGAACTCTGATATTATTTTTTCTTTCCTTTCTTGCATGCCATGGTGTTGTTGGTTATGATATAAAATGGGTTGTATAATATAGTATTGTACAAGGTAAATTATACTGTAATATCAAGATAGGTATTCCTAACTCTATTAGAAGAATTAGTGAGATATGCAATCGACATAGTAAATGTCATTCATCCATATATAGGACTAACTACTGTTGGAGCTACATAAGTTCAAGATGATGTTCAAATAGTATTGGTGGAGAAATCATAATATGTATAATGCCATCAGTTTACCTCTCATCATATACGCACTTTACCAAGTGTATCATCTACGTCTATAGATAGACTCTGTATTGTAAATCATCAGACAATTATTCATTCGGTTTCTTGAAATATATGTATTTTTCATGTGGATTTTTCTATTGCATATATTCAGAATCAAACATATCATAATGTAAAATACATTGATCATACTGCGAAAAGATAGTTTACTCAATTATGAACAGCGTTTAATGTAGGCATATTGTTTTGATTATCATAAGTCGACATTATTACCATTGTATGGTCTACTGTATTATCAAAATTGCCTATACCACTACCATTGAATGTTCCATCAACATCGAAAATTGTCACTCACTGTTTAATATTCTCAGGGAGCAATGTCAATGACGGAAAATTGGAGCTGTATCATTCAAGTGTCATGGTGGTGGGTTAAGAGTAAATTTTGAATCACATGTATCATGATCCACTTCAGTACTTACCAAATACACATCAAGTATATTTTAATCAGCCTACTGTCGTATATGATGTAAGGAGCGTTCATGATGTATATTCTTGTCAATCAATATGATTGGGAGATAATGCGTTAGTAACATAATCCCATCGGTTATATCTCCATTCACCACTTTCAAAATAATTCATATATATTTTTGTTCAATCTATGTATGTAGACAATATAGTGTTCTCAGCATATGGAAGTATAATTATTGATGATATTATGTTGGTAGATAAGTTTAGTTTTATTGCAGTATATGTATGGTTGGAATGTAAATTTATAGAATAAACTTCGCCATTATATTCAAACACAGCTATACCAGCTATTTCTGTAGTGTTTGGATATACATTAGCATTCAGTGTTTCATTTATCAGAAAACCTGGCACAGAAGATACGGGGATCACTCACTCATAATTACCCAGCGTATCCTCAATCTGTACACCCGCTTTTACATTGGATGGTATAAGGTCTGCATCTCTTGCTCTGGCTACTAAAACTTGGTTCATAGGTTATATTGAGAAAAGGTTAAATTTAGTCTATAATTACTCATTCTGGTACTAATGCAATATCATAACATAATCTAAAGTTTTTGCCATCTCCTCAACTTACTCATGAAGAGAATATATATAGTTGTACTAAATCTCAAATATTTACTGATATATCATCAGAGAAATCAAGATAACTTCATATTGTTGCTCAAGTATCGTGTTGTATTGCTACCGCAACACCATTTACATAAGTTCTTCATTGTGTAACTCCTCATGCTCATTGATTTTGTATGCTGAATTTTGCTCTTATTGTTCATTGATATGGTACAAATATTTCTTTTACTTTTGTTAGAGAACCACCAGAAGCAACGTGTTGTACAGCATCTGCAGATTGCTGAAGTGTATCTGAAGCAGAAATCATATTAAACGGATTAAATCATCAACTTGTTACATAGGTTTTTATATCACTTGCTTTCACTGCCTCATCATCTCCACTCACTGCACCTTTCCTGAAGAACATATCGTCATCATCAAGCGTAGCGTTGTATGGCATTCCGTCTGAGTAGTTGGTTGTATCGAGAGTTATTATGTAGTCTACAATTACTCCTGCTTCTGTCCCTGTGCTACTTATAGTCATCACTCCTGGACCTGTGGTTGCTGTGATATATCCTACTGGTGTTGTTCTAGGCATGATCATTGCTGGAGTAGTAGCTGTTATTCTTGGGTCTGTTACTGTCCATGGTCAAGCTCAAGTCAATGTAGTGTTACCTTTCATATATTGTCTTGCTGGTCAGATGTTTCGGAAGACTACCTTTACATCCAATGTATCAGCGTTATCGTCAGAAGCTATATTGAGGTTTCCGTTAGTTAGTGTCTTAGTGATGTTCCCTACTGGCTGGGTTTCAAAGAATACCAAGTATGGTGTAACATCTGTTATCCTAGTATCAGCGATATCTACATCAGGTGGTGTACCTGCCATAGTTCCTGTGAGAATGAGGTAGTTGTTGCCGACAGAATCAAGACTAGCGCTCCACTCGAACTGGTCTACTCAAGTAGATTTCTTAGCGACATATCAATCTACTGGTGCGTTTGTTGCATCTAAATCTGATGGCTTGATAGCTCATACGAATGGTGCAGCAGAAACCAACGGATCTCATGGAGTACCACTACCAGTAATAGAAACTCAATCAACAGATATCTGAACTATAGGGTTTGCTGGATCTGTATTATCTGTATTCAATCAAGTTACTCATTCTACCGTTCAAGTGGGTATAGGTCATCCATCTTCTATTATTTTTCCTGTTGTACCACTAAATACAGCAATATTTCATGCAGTAGCTCAAGTTGGTCAAACGACATCACCTAATCATGCAGGTATAGCTCATCAATCTTTGATAAGTTTTCCTGTAACTCAATCAAATAATGCTATGTGGTCTGCTACTGCACTTGCCGGTCAAACAACATCTCAAGCTCATACAGCAACTATAGCATCTCTAACTGCTTTTTCTGTAGGTATTTGCGTATCAACTCATGGAGTTCATACAGTAGTAGTAACCTTTTTATTTGAAGTTCTTATATCTTTATTTGTTTTATTGAATACCGCTATCTCATCATCATCAATACCAGTATCGTTTATCGCAGTAACATCAGTAGTTTTCGCTATTTTTGTATCAGCGTACGTCTTGGTAGCTTTCTGAGTAGCTATTCTAGTATCTGAGTTCGCAGCAAGAGTCCAGTCTGTATCTAAATAAGAATTAGGAACTTTAGTATCAGCATACGTCTTTACTGCCTTTTCTGTAGGAACTTTAGCATCAGAGTTACTTGCTAATGTTCAATCTGTACTATGTTTTTTCGCAGAACCCTTTACTTTCTTTCCGGTAGCTCCATCCATTATTACTATCTCTTCATCAATAGAAGTATTTGGTCACAATACATCTCACACAAGGAAAGTATTATATCTTACCCAAGTTCAGTCCTTAACGAAAAGATCTATCGTTGTCTTATTTGCATGCAACTGTTCTCATTTTTGGTTAGTAACCGATGTAACAAGTCAAGAAGCCATAACTATAGTAGCAAACCATAGATGTGTATCGTAATCAACAGAAGCAACGAACTTCAACGTATCATCAGCATAATCAAGCACAGCATATCGTGTACCATCAGCCAATGTAGTAAATGCAGTATCTGCTATGGTATGTTGTACTCACTTATAGTACGCAGTTCCACCGAATATCATGACTTTTTTATTACCTATCACATCAATATATCACAAATCATCTACAGTATTGAAAGTTCTATCTATCCACTTATCAACATCGTTTAACTGTAAATATGAACCCTTAGTATGCGTAATTCCATATACTCCGTTTGCTTCTAAATCCCTATTCATTCTATAGTAATACAAAGTAGTAGTAGACTTCCTGTGAAAATATATCAGGTCTCTTTTTGTATCTTTAGTAAAATCTACATATACATATCATTTACTGACAGTAGGCTCTGTTTCTACGACAAAAGAGAACTCCGTAGTTGGATCGTCTCAAGCTCATTGAGTTATGGGAGTCATATCAGCAGCGAGCTTTGTTCTGTATAGGTTTTGTCATTTTAAGCGAGAGAACATGTGAAGTCTATGTTAGTATCTAAATGGAAGTCTTTGAAATCTATTATTTTGTATGCGTTTACTTTTCTATTGTACAGTATTACCAGCGATGTTCATCAATTATTCATCAAAGTAGTTAGTCATTTTACTTGTCATCATGAGTTCTGTGGACAACTTCATCTTAGTTTCGTATATGGTTTACTCTTCATCGAATCGGTTATCTTGAACTCTATTCATCATACGATACCATTCAAAGCAAACACCGCATCCATAGGCTTAAGTCATCTATCGGCATCGGAGATTTTATGGAAGAAGCCTCATTTCTCTTTTATCTGTCTACCAAAATAGGTAGTAAAGCTAGCTTCATCCTTGAATCACTTCTCCGGCAGGTTGAATTTGAGGTCATCTAGGTGCATAGAGTAAGTCTGATATATTAAAATTTACATTCATTCATCATTTTGTCTTATAGATACCCATCAATTCAAGCAATAATTTGTTTGCGGACATCCTTGCTACTGGGTCTTCAACCATCTCTCATGTCGGCGTTGGCCTCAAAGCAGTGTTCCTAATATTAATCAAATCGTCTAGTATGTCCTCTAATCATGCTCACTTACTTTCGAGCTTCTCCATAATATACCTCTGCATTCATGTGTACGAGGTCAATAGTGTCTCTGGAATTTTCTCTGCAAGTTCTCAAGCCATATATATATATTATTTAAAACTTCATTTTTGCTGTTGATGATCTACTCTTCTTGATAGCTTTAGGCGAGTATTTCGATGTAAGTACGCCCCTCATCTGTGTTTTTCTCTGTGCTACATTGATATCTGCTGTCTTTAATGATTCTCAAGGTATATCTTTGATAACTGTTTGTAGTATTTTTGGAACCTCTATTGTTAATGGTTTTATATCTACTTCATACACTTTTCCTTTCGAAATTCAATACTTTGCTTTAACTCAAGTTATATTATATCCATTATCTCATAATTTCTTGGCAAACATATTTACAGCATTAAATCAATCCAAGAGCTTATCTCATATCTTTTTAGCCTTCTCTATCTTAGCATCAGGCAATTTCTTACCACCAGCTCATTTATGTGTATTCATACCGCTAGCATACTCAAATGCAGTAGCAACATCAGCAGGTGTCGCAGCAGTAACCGAATTTACCATAGAAACTAATGGGTTTACTAACATAGTATTTCCATCTTTGTCTGTTCCAAGAGCATCTACCATACTCTTCAGTCACTCGCTATCATAGCTACCTATCTCATCTAAGAACGGAGCTATAGCATACGAGATACCCATTCTTGCTACTGTATTTGTATACATTTCAGGTATAGCCTCATCGACACTCTTTAGATATGTATTGAACATTCATACAATTCACTTAAACATAGATGTCTTAACATCATTATCATAGTCAGCACTCTTATTAACTATATTTATTATACTTCTTCTATGCATCATAACAGGATCAATAGCCTCGTCATTCAGTATTCATTCTTGCTGTAGATTATCTCTGAACCAGTTTGCCTCATATACGTTCTGCATCTGGAATGTAAACGCTCATTTAGTAGGGCTATTCTTATCATTCTCTATAGCGTTCATAGTAAGCGATACACCAATATCTGTGTTTCTTCCAACAAATCATCGAGACTCTTTTATTAGTTGGTTCTCGAAAGCATACATCTGTTTGAAATAATTAACATCTGCTTCCGGTATAACATCACGAACTCATTTGATAGTCGGTGTTCATAATTTATAATCAGGGCTTGTTAATCACATATCTTTTTTAAGTTTCTTAGCATACGAAGCATTAAGTGCTGTCATATAATCAGAAAGTATATATCTAGTTCATAGGTCAGAGGAAGCCGAGATCATTTTATCTAGCATTCATTCTGGTTTTTGTTTTCACTTAGCTGATTCAAATTGGTCTCGTAAAACGTCTGCTCTCTGCATAAGTTCTGAACTCACTTCTTCTGGCATAGTCAATTCTGTTACGGTTTTCATAGCTTGAGAAGCACCGAATTCTCAGTTAAGTCATCTTACAACATCATTAAAGAACACACTAGGACTTGTTATATCAATAGCTCAATATTCTATAGCCTTTGCAAGCAATTCTGGTTCTGTCATTTTAAGTATTCATTTCTCTGTAAGCTCTCTAGTTGCTCTATCATCTCATAATAATTTCTTCTGTAACATTATCATATTGTAGTTATTCATACCTTCATCAAATTTTCATGGGATTCTTGTCAAACCAAATTCATCAGTAAATGTATCGAATCACATCTCGCTAGTATAGTTTTTCAGAGAATTAAGAATTAGTTGTTGGTCAGCAGAACTAGATTGTTGATCTTGTAAGAATTTAGGGAAAAGATTAGAGAAGAAGTTCTTTATCACACCTCCTGCTCATCATCTATTTATACCAAGTGCCATATACTGCTTGCCTATTTCTCTATTTAAATCCTTTCTAGCTTTGCTTTGTGCGTTAAAAATATACTCTAATAGATTTGTTTCGAACTTACCATCTCTATCTGTATAGAACTTGAATCATTTATAATCAGTTTGAAATTTACTTGTGAACGGTCTGACAAAATTATATCTTAGATATGCCTTAAATCCATCAAAATCAGCTCATTCATCATCTATAGCTTGTGCAGTATCAGCCCACTTCTTTATTCATGCATAGATATTCTCTTGGAATAAGAATGATGTATTTACAAGTCATCCTACAAAATCTAATGCACCACGAGCAATAGGCACAAATCAAGATATCAAATCTTCAGGATTAGCTCATGCATCAATAGCCGCCCCCCTAACATCAGCCATATCCTGTCATCAATGTATTCATGTTCTTAATGCATCTCCAATAGTCATAAATAATACTGTTGCTGGGATTGCTAAAAACTCTAAAGTATCTCCGATAGTCATCTCACCACCGGTAGCTCTTTGCGTTGCTCGTCATATCTTAAGTCAAGTAATAATCTCTGAAGCTATCTGATTCATAATAGGTAAATTTCACGAAATAGCTTGTTGTAAAAATTTCCTTGTTCATAGCTTTCTCATATCATGTACCAATTTATATCCATATTCTGAGAATCTACCGTATGCTCGTTTTTTTAATGCAAACAAGAATCTACTTCTTTCTATGAATCTTACAGAAGACAACTCTGGTATATTATCAGTAACATAGAATACTCATAAGTTTGTTCTTACTTTAGCCTTTATATCTCTTACTTCTTTTCCATAGAACTGTGCAAAATCGTCATACTGAGCTCGAACATCATTAATATTTTCTCAATACTGTTTTGCTAGATCTGATACTTTCTGTGATATCCTATTCTTATCGAAGAAATCATAATCATTTATTTGATATTTCTTTGTAAATTCTTGCATAGCTCATAATTTTTCCATGAAGTCATCTACAGCTTTAGTTCATCCTATCTCCATCATATCATAGAATGAGTTTACTATAGCAGATTTCATAGCATATCACTTAGTTGCAGCATCTCATCGGTTAAGAACACTAAGTTGTTGCATAGCATTATTAACAAAATATCCCACTCATTTACCCTGTCTTCATAACTCAAATGTTCATGCCTTGAACAACTCAAAGTCTCTAACTTTTGATGAGAAATACTCCTCTGCTGCGTTCAATACATCGCTATCAAACATCATTCATTTTATAGCTCACTCGGCATTGGTTATATTGTTTATGGCCTGTTGTGGCAATTTATTTATAGCCTGTGGTCAGAACATATTGAACATAGCTATTTGTGTAGTAGCTGATCATAATGTCCTAATTATAGATTTATCAAAAAGTCATCCGAAGAATATATCTCTCTCGAATGTGCTACCTATACCAGCAATTTTATTTATTCTCTCAATTTGTTTATCGTTGAATAATACTCGTTGCCCAGTAATTCTATTGATAATATTCCTCTTCATCTGTCATGGTAATGATGATCATCTCTGTATATTACCCAATTCTGTATACAAAGAACTAGGAAGATTACCGAATCTCATCTTCTTATAGTCTTGCCTTATTTTCCATAGTTCACCAAAAAGTTCCTTATGTTTATCTAATACATTAGGTTTTACTTCTGTCTTACTATCAAATGCTGCCTTAATTAGATCCTGTAACTCGCCCACACTAATATCTGTCTTTTTTACTAATGTATTGAGTTCATCTCTAGCATTCCAAAGATAATCGTTATATGAAATAGCTTTATTAGCTTTACCACGTCTAAATATATTAGTATCAAATATCTTGTTTCATTTAGATGCCCTATCTCTAAACGCATCAGCAAGTTCTTGACTTCTAGTACTGAGTATATTTAGAGGAACCATCCATTTTTCTATTGCCGTCAATGCTAGATTATTTTTAATAACAACATTTCAGAAGTTATCAAACGACAAGAAGTCACCGTATTTTACCAGTTCTCATTGTTTATCAAAAATTTTCTGAAGTTGCGATCTATATGCAGGTATATTTTGTACCGCCTCTGCTACAGCAAGTTGGTTATTTGATATAAGAGTCTTAACTGCTTCGTATACTTGCTCATCGGATATTTTGCCTGTCTTACCTATAGATTTAATATCTTTTTCAGTAAATCATAATAAATCTAAGTATTTCGCAGCCTGTTCATCACCAATTTTAAGCAACGACATAGCAGTTTTAAGATTCTTTTTATCTAGCAATGATATATCAAAAATATTTCTCTCCAGTTGAGATGCTTTTCCTCTCTGCTCGATAGCGACAAGTTTAGTTCTGAGTTCTTTCTCTTGATCGAGCTTTGCGATTACATCATCTATAGTTTCTTCGAATTTAGTAGGTATTGCTTGTGCTTCTTCTCGGATTTGTTTGAGCGATGTTTCATTTCATATCTTTCATTCTCATTTTATCACAACTGGTATCTCTTTTTCGTTCTGTAACAATTCATATCTATTATGTCAATCTACTATATCCCATTTACCAAATTTATTTTTCTCTATTACTATTGGCGGTATAAAATCTCATTCAGACTTCATTCATTTTAGATATTCAATACTAGATGGTCTTGTAAAGCTTTGTGTTTTTTGTAGTTCTTTTGGAGATATATATCATATTTTTACTTCTCATTTGAAATCAAGCTCACTTCAGAATTTTCATTTAATAGCTTTTTTGAACTCCTCAGCACTCTTATACTTCCTAGCTTCTTCATGAAGTGAAGACATTGGTTTAGCCACATCTTTTACTTCTTCTACCGGATCGAACAGTTTCTTCATCCTTGAAATATACATCTCGGTCAATATACTATTAGTGTTTTTTTCGTATGATGTTTTAAACTCATCGAGCAAAAGATCCAAAGACTCATCATAGAATCCATGTTTCTTACTATATTTTACTATCTCTTCTATATTCTTATTGATATCTATTATCTTTCCATTCTGTCTATATCTTAGCAACTCATTTACTCTCTGGTTAAATCCTGACAAAACAGATTCTATTTCTTCTGTACTAGCTCTTTTATTCGTAAGTCATGTGCGAGCGACATCTTCCATCTCTGCAGTAAATTTATCTGACATAAGATTACTATATCACGCTTTCTTCTTTGTTATGAAATTTCATCCAATATCATACTGGTAATGGTCAAAAAGACTGTCCGTAATATTGAATTTAGCGTTACTCTTTTCAAAGTTATCCCAGAAAAGTTTATTTATTTCTACTGTATTCTTATTTCTTAATACCGGATTTACTCATAATCATTCGAATGCCTCACTAGAATACTTCATTGCCATATTTGTTAGCTTTGCCGTAGTATCTTCATAATTCTTAAACAATAACATGTGTCTTCTTATAAGTTCACCAGTAACAACATCAGCTTTCTCTGTTAATGTACTCAATCAGCTTACACCCAAAAGATACTCCTGTGGATTATACAGCATAGCGTGAGTTATTTCTATTATCTGACTATTTGGTATTCATCAATCCTTAAATCTTTTCTGTACCGATTCAAACAATGATATATATGCATCACCTACACTTGTTTTTCATGTGCTATCTATAAATTTAGTTATATATCATGTATCAATATCTTTAGAATAATATGTGTTTATAGCATCAGCATATACCTGCATAAGTCATTTATAGTTTGCTTCATCTTCTAGTAGGTACTTCATCAGTGTAATACCGTTATCATATACCATACCTCATGAAATTCTAGCGAAATCTGCATTTGTATATGTAAGATTAACATCTATTCATGAAAGCACATCTCTAAGCGTAACCTTATTACCATTGACAAGTATATCTTGTTCTAGTTTACCATCGTTCCAAAATCTTCATAATAGCTCTATATTGTTTCTATTTTTAGTCTGTGTCTTTTCATATAACGTAGTCATCATTGAATCTACATCTGTTCATGATTTACCGAAGAACCTATTTATAAGATCTATTCATTCAGCATCGAACCACGCAGCAGGTATCGTAGGCACATATTTACCTCAAGATGTCAGATATCTATTTATATCATTTACGACTGTTCTTCATGCTGGCAGATATACATCTCAACCCACAAATCATAAACCGTGCAATAAAGTGTCTTGACGAGAGGATAGATTAGTAAAATCAATCACATCTAATTTCAATCAAGCATCTTTAGCTATATCCATCATAGTAAGAGTGTCCCTCATTTTGTCTACTGACTCAATATCTCATATTCTATTAGCTACATCAAAGAATCAATCAAGCGCATCATCAGTGTCTTTAAGAGCTTCAGCTATATATCATTTATCACTATTTATCAAATCGCTATACATACCATACTGTTTCTCACCATCACCATTAAAGTAATCAATAAACATCTTAGAAAAATCATCATATATTGTAGTATCTTTTACAATTTTTGGCATACTATCATACATAAGTTTTTTCAGTTCATCAAAATGAGTTATAGCTTCTCAACTATTTCACTCAACCATAGCTTTCATCATAAGACCAGCATGTCATTGAGCTTTTGCTATATCGCTAGATCTTACTGTTCTATAAAGCGTAGAATCAAAATTCTCTAATCATGCATCAATAACTGATTTATTATTAGATATATTATTTATGTAGCTCACTCAAGCGTTAAGATTATCATCAAGCGTATCATATCATTTCTGTATATCATGAGCAACTTTATTATTCTGATTCGCAAAATCTACGAGATTAACTTCTTTGACAAACGACTTAAGTGCATTTGTTTTATCAACTATATCATCTACTAATCATGGTGATGTTCTCAGAATCTGTCATACTTCAGGACTAGCTTTTTCTACCATCTGAATAACTCATTCTATAGTCTTAGGTTTTCCAAAAATAGCAGCAGTAGACGTAACCAATGCGACATCAGCATTTCAAGTTTTCTCTAATATATCGTCATATATCTCAGTAAACGCTTCTTTTGTAACAGCGTTCTTCATCTTTGTATTCAACACAGCATTGATAGTATCTTCACTATATGAACCATAGATATCTTTGAATCACTGTCTTATTTTTCACATAAGAGTTTCATCTGGATTCGCTTTATATGCATCAATATATCACTGTATCTCATTAATTTTATTCTCGAAAATATCTCAAACTCTACTTGTTCACTGTTCCGTAGTAGCTTTAAATGTATCAACTATACCCTGTGCAGCATCTACGCTATTTATACTATCTACCTTATCTTCAAATCATTTAGCAAGCATAGTAGGAATAGAATTTTTATTCTCCGAAAAATGTGCTACTAACTTATTACGTAGTAACTTAGTATCTTTCAAGTCTTCTGCATTAAGTCCGCCAATATATTTATTAAGCATATTTAATGACTCTTCTGGATTTTTCTTAGACAATACCTCTTTCATTACATTATCTATTGGAGATAACATATTCCCAGCAAAGAGTCATCATAGACCATTAAAGAATGAATTTACCAATGGCATTGGCTCATCAATATTAGTGTCAATAATTGTATCAAGCATTACTCAACGAAGCATCTGTTCTGCAGCTTCTACTCACTTTGCTCACCATTTTATTTTTCTTAATTTAGATAAGTCTTCTACTGTTTCTATTGCTCTAATTCATTTTGCTAATTTAGGTATCTTAGATATAATAGTTCATTCACCAAATCATAAAATAAGAGATGGTATAAATGTAACAGTTCATAGAGGATCTTCAACAAGAAAATTATCTACCATATCTGAAAATCTCTGATCTCAGGATGCTTTCTGAATAATTTTATTAGATATTTGTGGAATTGTTACAGTTGAAATATTTGTTCTTTTACTTTGCCATGGTCGATATTTTTGTTTTAGTTCAGTAACTCACTCTAACTTTTCTGCTTGATCTTCCCATCTTGCATATTTATTTTTTATGAATTTATCTTTTATAAAATCACTAGCATATAAATATGGTATATCTGTTGCAGTAACCAATAATCTGTTTGCTAATGACATATCTTTTTTATTATCTCAAAATATAGATTTATCCATCCAGAAATCTTTTCTACTAGATTTTTCTCACTGTCTTATATAATTATCAATATCTTGTGTTACTATACGAGCATTATCGTTTGTAGACAATAGCATTCTAACTTTTTCATCATTTACTGTTCAATCTGGATTAACTATTTGATCGTAATTTTTTACTATGACATCTTTATATGTAGATCCAAGTTTATTTAATTTATTAGTAAAAACTGGATCACTTAATCATTCCTCTATTTTTGAATATTTTCATAGTTTTATATCATATTGTATTTTTCTATCCTGAAATTGTTGTATTGACTCAGATATAGCACTTTTAGCAACAGATTGTCATAATTTTTCTTCTGGAGTTGTTATTGTAGAAACACCATTCACATCATATCACAATGGAAGTATAGTATCAGACAAAAATTTATCTCTTTTTTCTTTTGTAGTAAAATATGATGATATAGGATCATTCATCATTTGCTGTGCTTGTGATTGTTTAGAAAGATTATCTATTTTCTCATATTGCTGTTTATATATTTGTGCTCACTTATTAATATCGTTTGTCGATTTCTCTATTGCACTTTTTACATTCTCGTATTCTTCTGCGTACTCAGGCCTATCTTTTAATATATTTGCTCTAGCCATATTAGAATCCCTCTCAGTAACAAATTTATATATAGAGTCCTCTTGTTTTTTTAGATCATCAACTCATTTCTGTACTGACATAGGATTAACAGACATATTAACTCATGGAGCCATGAATGTATTCTTATTCGCCTTTGCATTATCCCAAGTTCTATCCTGCTTCTTGCTCTTTTCTGAACGTAGTTCATTCATTCATTCTCATACAACTTTTAATCATCATCAAAAATGTTGAAATAATGCACTAGGTAAATTTGGCTGTTCTATAACTTTTTTAGCAGCATAATACGGAGCGAATATATATCATGCAATATTTTTTACTGTATCCAAAAATTTACTCTTCTTTTCTTCTTTAGGAGTAGAAATTGGAACAGGAGTAAATAGTTGTTCAGCCATATATGTAGAAGTTCAGGTAAATATTATGCTCATCATACAGTAGATTGCATTGGAGTACCAGACATTGTTAATGGATTATACGTAACCTTGGGTGTATATCCGAATGACATTCATACAGTAGATGGCATCCATGTTTCTGTATCTCATCATGCAGGAGTTGTTGGAGTTCATGCAGGTACCTGAGGTGTCTGTGGAGTTCATGTAGGAGTTCATGTAGATACTGTGTTATAACTCTTATATGATGATAGTGCCTTTCATGCTAGTTCAGAAATGAATGCATCTATATCTTTAGACATAAATGTTCAATTATTCTTATATTTATTCATAAGTCATGTAACAAAACTCTTTAGGTTAGCATCAATCTCACCAAATTTATTCAAGACATATTCATATCTATACTGTGGATCTGAATTTGCACTAGCTTTCTGAGTAGCATTTAACTCCTTAGCAGCTTCTTCTTGAATCAATGGAAGTTTTCTTTGGATATCTACCTCAACCTGCTTACCTCGTGCATTCTGGATAGCTTGGTCATACTGAGAATTAGCTTGGTTTACTCTATCAGCATATCAATTAATCATGTTCTGATACATAGTATTTACCTGCTGTACCATATTCTGCTTAGTAACAGCATCTATACCTTCTTGTTGTAATATCTGGTCTTGTAATATAGCTTTTTCTTTTAGAGCGTTTGTCATAGCCTCTTGTGCTTGTTGCATAAGCTCAGCTCTCTTTAGTTCAACATTCATAGTATAATCCTGTAATGAATATTGCGCTGCACTTCATGCTTGTTCTGATGTAAGTATTCCAGATTCAGCTAATTGTTTTGCTCTCTGCTGTCTAGCTATCATAGCATTTACATCGAATAAGTCGTTTGCCTTTGTCTCTAAATCAGTAATAGATTTTGATATCGCAGCAAAATTATCATTCATAGCTTTAAATCTATCGTTTATCACAGAATCTAATGCATTTGCTGTCTCTTGGTTAGTTACAGCAAGTGAATCAATATATTGTTGTACCTGATTTTTTGCATCCAATGCTGTCTGTAAATACTGGTCATTCATCTCTTGTGCAAACTTAGTAAGTTCGTCTAATCATTGTATGTCTGATTCTCATTCTTTTAATCTATCAACTTCTGGTTTTTCTTCTGGTGTTGTTGTAGCAGGATTTCCTGTGTTTATAGTATTTACTGCTTCAGCAAGACTATTAAATGTTCTTGATCCAAGACCTCACTGACTCTGGAAACTTGCTTTTCAAGACTTATCTACTGTTACTTCATATACTTTACCGTTTGGAGCGGTGATATTTTGTTTTGATAATAATACATCTCATGGCTTGTTTGACTCTATCTGTGTAGTTGGAGCTATAGATAATCATGATTTAGTAAGAGCGCTTGTAATTTCTTCATCTGTTTTTCATTGCTTCTTTGCCTGTTGAACAAACGCATCATAAGCATCCTGAGATATTGTTTTTCATTTAGCAGATATAGTAGGTTGAACAACAGTAGGTTTAGTTGGTATCGTAGGAGTCTGCGCTGGTGTATTTGTTAATTGAGTAGCACCAATTGCTTTTCATCATGATGTTCATTGTATAGATCATGACTGCATCTGTGAAGCTAAAGCTGATCTAGTAGCAGGAGAAAATGTAGCTAACTGAGCAGCAGTAACTGTTTGAGTTTTTCATGTAGTTGGATTAGTAAATGTATATGTAATAGGTGCTGGAGTTGATGTGGTTGATGAAGTTCCAGTAGATGCCATCCCAACATATTTTCATCACGAATCATAAATTCTACCAGCAACAACTCTTCATCCACTAGGAACTGATGGTGTTGATGTTGTAGTTGATTTCGTAGAAGAAGATGATGAACTAGAACCAGCTTTAGATGCTATACTAGCTTTCGATGCTGCTGCCCTAGCTGCTTGTCATGCTTTTCATTTTGCCGCCATTTTAAAGGAAATTAAGAACTAAATAGTATTTTTAACATATGATGTTTCTGGATTGTTTGCTGTATACAGTGCGATAGCACCACCGAAATACATCTCTGAGTTTTCGTCATTTTCTATAATCAAATCAAACCACGAACCCTCTTTTCATATTACGAATTTTACGTCTATAAACTCAGCGAAATAGTCTGCTAAATTACCTATACCAAACCATCATCACATCAAATAATCTCACATCATACCTCATCACATCATACCTCATCATACGATATATTGGTTTATTAAATCTATCAAATCTAAATCAGTTATGTCTCTTTCTATATAATATTTTACCGATCATCATACATTACACTTTAGCTTTCATCATAATTTATTTACACCATCGAATCCAAATCTTATCTTAAACGCAGTGAGTTTGAATATATCATTAAATGTCTGTACCGGTCAATATATCCTTATTTTTTCGTCAATATTACTTCATATATCCTGAATTCATGTTATGGAGTATAATGAATTAGAATAACAAGTATATTGTGTTCAATCTATGTTATAATGAAAAGTAAATAAATTTCAATACTGTGTATATGTATCCCTTATCCATGCCTTATAATTTTCAACGTACTTATATACATATGTAGCGACTCAATCATCATGGACTAATCTCAAAACTCAAGATATATATGTGAATCTAACATCTCATGATGTAATTGTAGAGAAATAGTTTACCATAATAGTTCACTGATCTTCAGCTTTAGCAAGTACATCTCATCATGATGTAGAACTAATACTTATAGAATATAATCTATTATCATTTGCATACACATAGAAATTCCCACCATAAATAATATATGAATTATCAGAAAATAGACCAAAATTAAGTAAATCTTGATACTGATATACGTAATCTTGAGTAACTTGGTCTATTATTGTTTTTTTGAGGATTCATATCTTATCTGCAAAAAACACTATTAAATACCCACTAAATACATCTATATTCATAGCCTGTACTGTTCATAATGGCACTATTTTTGTTGATAATACTATCTCTATGTCATCTGGTGAATGAGGAAGAATATATTGCTTATTTTTATGTAATCATATAAGCCTATTATCTCGTTTTACAAGTCTTTTATCGTTAGGGAAATACAAATAGTTAATATTATCACTAAGATCTTTTGCAACAAGCCTATCACTTCCAGTATCTGAATCCCAGAAAGTTATAGTAGCATCTCACGTTCATGAGGATTTAGTAAGTGTTCATGATAATCAAGGAGCTCCTGTTCATGTAGCTATGATAGTACCATTTCATCATGATATATCAGCAGATACAACTGTGAATGTGTATGTACTATTTGTATATGTCGCTCATGCTGTAGGAGTTATAGTCACTCAGGTAACATAAAACTTATACGACGTAGTTCATCATTCTCTAAGTTGTGGATATATTGTATGTGTTACCAACGAATCGTAAACAAATAACGAATCTCAAGACGATGGAGCAGTAGCAAATCATGATGTAAGTTTTATTTTTGTTGATGTTGGTATTGAAGAGATAGCTCTAAATCATCGTTGTGCTGCTCATGTTTTAACATATACATATTTACTTACCAACGCTATTTGCTGTGCAGGAGTAAGTGTTTCATTTATTGTTATCTCAGCATTTATTGCATCATATGAAGATACAGTAAACCTTGTATATTTATCTGGGTATCTGCCACTACCGAACGATACTTCAGTAGTCTTATTAGAATAATCTGTTCAGTTATATCAACCTGCAGACAGTAATGTAGTCAAAATATCTCCATCAAATTTATAGAAATAACCACTCTGCGTATATGGATAGATATTCAAATTATTATAACTTGCTCACGCTATAGATCATGTAGTTTGCCACTGATTAACTCATCCAACAGTCTTTGTCTCTAGTCAATTTCTTTTTTTAAAAAAATACAAAGAGTGTAAAAACCCTTGCTGTGAAGGTCTAGTAACAATATCGCAGTTGAGTATATCAACAAAGATTGAATTTACTCACTCCGCAGGGATAAACTTATCCTGTAGCATACATAGATTTTTAAGCAGTAAATCTTTCCATATCTATCATCATTCCTATAAGCTCTGCATAGTTTTTCATATCTTCTATAGCCTGTTCTTGATATGATTTAGAGATATTTATTCCATTCTCAAAATATACCGGCATAGCATATCGCATAACAAGATTCTGTAATGCACCAAGAAGATCATCTGGCACATCTATATCAGTAGTAGCGATATTTGCGGTCTCTAATTTTACTGGTCATCTTTTATATCTTATCAATACTGTGTCATACGAGTTACCAGTAGTAATACCAATAATTCATGTTTTATCTATCTTAAATGCATATTCTTCTTGTCATGGAGTTGGGAAAAAATTCTTTCTTGCTACTTGTATTCCATCATTAGCAGTCAAAGAACTAGCATTTGCTCGAACTCATGTATTACTATTATCAATATATCATTTTCTTGTTTCTATAGTATTATATCATGAAATCTCAACATCAACTCATTGTGATTCTGAATATACATCTTTTATTATTCCTTGCATTTTATATGTTGTAGAAAATTCTGTACCTGCAGGAGACGATGCTATTAATTCTTGATATACTGAATATGGTCGTATATTTCTTCCATTGAAGAATCTATACAAATAATTTGATGCTGCATTTATATAAAAAACCCAGTCATCGTCTTGGTATTGCTCGTTAGATATATTCTGGAATGATTTAGTTTTTAGTCTTGTAATAAAATCCTTTGCGAGCATAACAAATGTTTTTATAATCTAAATACTAACTATATACATAAAAAAGCATAAAAATCAAGTTATTAGAAAAACGAGAGAAAGTATTTCATCTCCCTCGCTTTCGTATATTCACAATGAAAGACTATTCAGAGATTCTTCCTGCGCTGAATTTCTTACCCATTACTCTAAATGCTAGGTTAGATGCTGAATCTGATTTAACATAGAGAGATTGACCTCCAGTAAGAGTTACATCAAATGGGATACCAGCTAGGTTTCCGATTTCTGCAGTATTTCCAGCAAGTGAGTTTGTACTTACTATAGCTACAGCAGATGATCCTGTTTCTCCATTTTCTGCAATAAGAAGTTCATAGTTATGACTTGAACCATCAGTGTTAGTTACGATAACTGTATCAATAACAACATCAATACCTGTTGTAGATGCGATAGCTAGCGTAGGGTTAGTATCTGATGGCACTACTTTTGTGTTTAAAAGTGTTGCTTTTTTGATCATTCCATAAAAAATTAATAAATAAAAGAGTAACAGGGGAGACTTTTACATCTCCCCCAAAGAGAAACTAGGCTATGTATAGTTTTCTATATGCACCTGAGTAGACTCCACCAAACATGTATGAGTAAGAAGTAGCCAAAGCAACTTTACTTTTCTCGATAGTTGTTTGAGGTTTCATATATACAACTCCTCTACCTGACTTCATCAAAGTTTTACCTGTTGATTCAGCAGCCAATACTGGGATATTGTAAAGGAATGCATAATCCATAGGAACAAGATAACATACAGCTAAATCTCCTACAGTTGAGTTCAAGATGTTTGATTCAACCATATTCAATTTCTTTCCTCCTACTGAATAAGACACGACATTTACATCGATACTTGAGATCTTGTCATTCAAGACTAATTTGTCTTCATACAATCTATCGATTTCATCTTTCCATTTGGTAGTACAGAATGCTATAAGCTTGTTGTCTCCCCAAATTCCAGATAAACCTGACTGATATGCAAGAGTCATTTGGTCTCTCAATTTCTTTTTGGTTTCGTCATCATCTACACCCTTAACATTAACTTTGTTACCAGATGGGATGAAAGATTCCAAACCTCCAGCAGTGTAAATATAATCAGAACCAACTAGAACTTTACTAGAGATACCAAAGTAGAAAGATTGCGCAAATCCCTTCATGATTTTTCTTGATGCATCAGTAAATTGAAGTTTCAAAAATTCTTCAGGAGAGTTTACAAACAATCTAGTCTTGTTATTCTCAATAGCAGAAGAATCGATAAGAGTTTCTGTATATTGAACATAGTTAGATTTTGTTTGAAGGTCATTTCTAGTAGCAGAGAATGAGTGATCTGCACCATACTTCTTAGCGAAGTTCATTCTTACTAGAACATGTGTAGCCAAAGCTCCAGTATCACCAGTACCAGCAAGTGTAACTGTTGAACCAGCAACAGCAACAACTAGAACTGTAGTACCAGTTGTCTGGTTATACAATAGTTCTCCAACAACAACAGAAGATACAGAAAGTACCCGTGATGTAGCAGAGTTCACTGTAGAGATAGTTACATTAGCTTCTTTAAGGTCTTCTTCATACCAAGTGATAGACTCACCAGTTTCATTCAAAGACACTTTTTCAGCTACTCTTTTAAGTTTCTTGTTTCTAAAATCAAGATTCTCGTTGTTAAGGTCATGCATATCATACTCCAAAAGTGCAAGTTCAGGAGCTTCCATGTACCCGTATTTGAACAAGTGGATTCCTTGTCCGTTAATTTTGGTCACTATATCGTAAATAGTACTCATTTTAGATAAATATAAGAAGATAAAAGGGCTTCCTATAATTCTCTATTTAGTCCATTGATTCGAACATTTCCATTACACTCCCTGATGGTTTAGCTGGTGATCATCACGTAGGCACTTGTTGTCCTCATTCAGTCATAGCAGCCTTCTCACTTACTACCGCTTTTTGTTGGAGCGCATCTATATCGATACCTTCTCTTCTCAAAAGTGTTTTCAGTGCATCTATAAACTTAGGTTTATATTCTTCTGGCTTATTCTTTGCCTGAATTCAGTACACAACAGCAGCCTGTAAATCAGCATCTTCATCCATCGCTCAGTATATCCTTTTCTTTTGGAGATTCTCAGTTTCCAAAAGCGTATTTTGCTCCACAAGCTTATTAAGTTCATCATCCTTAATCTTACTAGATTGTTCAGCTCTACCTCTTGCAATCCTCTCTTCATCAAGAGCCTTTTGTAAATCGGTTAGTTGCTGTACTAGCTCAGGATTACCTTCTTCTTTTGCTTGCTTCTTAGCTTCTTCGATGTCGTTGTTATTCTCAAACAAAATTTTTCTCAATACTTCTTCTGGATCTTCTTCTTGTGCTGGTTCCGTTGTCGGCTCAGTTACAGGTTCAGTAACGGGTTCAGTGACTGGCTCCGTAGTTGGTTCTACCACAGGTTCTGTAATAGGTTCTTCTACTTTCTTAGCAGGTTCCGGTTCTACTGCTGGAGTTACTGGCTCTTTTACTAATTCCTCAAGATTATCCAAATCGATGTCTTGGAAAGTTTCCAATTTAATCATTTTAATTATTTTTTACCAAATAAAACTGTTTTACAAATTTTCTTTTATATAATGATATGTTTTCTGTTGTCAATAGTTTACACTTCCAACATCTTTCACTGAATTTTTTCCATTTGTTCTTCTATAGGTTTTTTTGATTCTTCCTTATATAATTCTTTGAATGTATCCTTATCCGCCAATAACTGTCACCAAAAATTCTTCATAGAATCTATATCCGTGAACTTTCTATTATTAGCCAAATCAACCATATAATTTCTTAAATACGATTCATAGGCATCAAAAATAACATCGTTTCAAAACACAAGTTTCTCGTCATACTCTTTTCAGCCAAACTCGATAATGATTTTACGAGCTAGTCAGATCTTTGTTAATAATTTGTTAATAAAGTTCATGTTGTCTAATTAGAAGCTAAAGAATCATTAAAGTTTTTTACAAAGTCAGTTGCGAGATTGCGCTCGAAGGCCGTATTCTGAACTACACAATGTCAGCCGATCTTTCATGGCATTGGCTTCAATACCGGTCTCCAGTATTCTGGATTATCCATATTTAGATATCATGTATTATAATTGTTTGTTCGATTTGTGTATACCTCCTCAAAATCATATCCTCTCTCATTACAGATCTGTTCCATCATTTTCATAAAACATATATCCATCCCATATCTTGTAGTACACATTATTTTAGCAAATTCTAAACTATCAGTAGAAGAGAATATCTCTGTAGCTATACCAGCATGATTCAAATACTGTTCTAATATCTCTACATCATCTCATGCGATTCATTTAGTAAATGTTGCGACACTTTCTTCCAAATGTGGATGTTTACCAACTATTGGACTAAAGAAATCAGCACACTTCTGTGTTGTTCATACAGGTACTGTTGAGTGTATAACCGTATACATAGGTTTGTATAAATCCACTAATCTCTCTACTTCATTTACGAATCATTCGCTATACGGGAAACAAATATGCATAAAATCTACTCCATCTTCGATCTCAATATCAGTTTTTTCTTTAGATACACATGTGTACCTTTTTGACAATACTCAGAACAATCATTTACCAACTTCTCACATTCCAACTACTAAGCTTTTCATAATATACTAAATTAAAAAGTAAAACTATGCATTTACTCACTGCTCATTAGTAGCAGGTATTCCACTCGGCAGTCACGCTCACGAAGTCTGCATCTGTCTTCATACTTGAACTCCTGTTTGACCTCATCACATATTCTGTAATGCATTCATGTCTATTCACATATTCGCTATCTTCTCATCAGTTATTAGATCGCTATCTAACCCAAATGAGTCTCGTAACTTAATAAGTATATCCTTCATATCGAACAATGTCTGCTGTGTTCTATTGTCGATAAATACTGGTGCAAGTTTTATCAAATCTAATAACTGTTGTCTAACTACTGCCTCATCTTTATTCTTCTGTGAATCAAGATTGAAATCAAATACATAATCATCTGATATATCTTCTACTTTTATATTTTTCAACGTGTTTCATTCACCAAGTACCTTATCTAATTCATCTTGATCTGTATACGCTATAGTAAACGCTATAAACTCTTTCATAACCTCTGCCATAACTTTTCTCATTGAATCAACCAATGGTTTCGCAGAACTATCAAGCGCACTCTGTAACATCTCTACAGCTCATGATACTCTCTCTACTTTATTCTGCATACCAAGTCCATAGTTTGATACTCAAGTAGCTCACTGGCATAGTTGGAACAACACATCTGTTTCTCTATATGCCGACTCTTTCATCTCTGACATCTCTATCTCTTTTATTCATTGTAGATTCTGTACCTTATGGATTCCTCATGGAAGTATCTTCATCCTTTTAGAGTTCCCCATGAAGTTCAATGTAGACTCTACAAAGAATGATTTATTAACAATAAGTTTTACATTATCTATCCTAAGATTCGTGATCATATCATATACTTCTTGTAACGGTCTCACGATATATCATGTACCGATAGAGAATATAGTTCAAGGATTTTCTTTGAAATTAATGATTTTATATCTATATCATTCAACCGGTCAAAGCTGTGCAAATGTTCACATATCTTTTCCATTGATATAGATGGTGATGGAATTTTTAGTATGCAATTCTATAACTTCACGAGTCTCTCACTTTATATTATATGTACTATCAGCAGTAATATCTCTCGTCATACTCGTGCCATAGAATGGCATATTCTTTTTCACAGACTCAAAATCTTTCTCAGTAGTCCAATTAGAAGTCAATCAGTCTAGCTCTTTAATTACTGCTCATTGCACTTTTATTCCGTATATACCATATTGTCTATTTATTTCAGCATCATTCAATAATTTTCTTTCTGCGATAAATCTTGCTTCACTCAATGTTTTAGCGGCAGGATCAATATAGATATTATATGGTGACACATAATTCAATACCGGATAATCTAGTTTAACTTCAACGGTCTTTGTTCATTTTCATTCCTTATCAAGATATTTTCTAGGATACTTAACATATCTATATCCTGTTTTAAATACTCATCGTCATATAAGGCCAGCATCAAACGTAGAAGAATTAAACGAAGAAATTGACTCCTCTTTAGAAAACGCATAATACATCCATTCAAGCATCTCTTTAGACCGTTTCTTTGCTTGCTCATCAGATACATTTGGGTTCTTATTCATAGCGACAAACCTCTTATCAGCTTCTTTCACCATATTATAGAGCTTAGTCTGGAACATGTTTGTTATCGGAGAAACTATATTAGTTCTTCGTTTCTCATCATCCTTTTGAAGTTCAGCGCTTCTATCATTACCATACATATAGTAATTCTTATAGAGTTCTGTGATATACTCATTCTTTGCAGCAATCTCATCTCTAATAAGTGTCTGCAAATCTGATCGCTCTATAGGCGACTTTAGTATATCCTGTAATGGAGTTGTTTCTGCCATGGTGATTTTTCGAAACTAAAAGTTAGAAACTTTATACTCAAAACGACACAAAAATCAATATCTCTATTTTATCAACAAAAGATACAAATCATGCCTACCATTATTGTATGATATTTCTAGTTTCTTATACTCATATCCTTCAAATGCTTCCATGATATGATTTCATTCTATATTCATATAATAGTCAGTAGTATATGGTGAATCCTTTACACTTGTTCTTGTGGTACCATGTTCTGCTCTTCCGGTAGTTGCACAAGTCAATACCAACACACCTCAATCTTCTAACAAATCATACATATTTTGTAATGACTCTTTTCGGTACTTATTGTGTTCAAGCATCTCTGTAGAAATTATCGTTCCAAATTTTCATTCCGGTTTATATTCATGGATGGAACATATAATATCAACATTCGGTCACTCACCAACATCGAGTCATAAATATTCACAATCATCAAAAAGAAATCTATTGTTTCAATTAACATCGAGAGATCATACATCTAATACTTTCTTATTCTTAAACGCATCAGGATAAAGCTCTTTAATCTTCATACAAAACGCTTTGGCTTCAGCATGCATAATATACATATTTAAAAAGTAAAATTATCGGTGTCTCTCATGACACACAACAGCTCGTGCTTCGCATCATTCTTTCCTAAGATTAGAATAATCTGGCAATACTCACACTGTCTGACTTTGAAGATGATGAATAACAATATCTTCTATCCACTTCATCTCTTTTTTATTTTCCTTTAGGATCATATTGAATAAATATCAATCTCATGCTCGTATTTTCAATCTCTCATCGATAGGGAACAGTTTATCCTTATCAGATTTCCTAAACATAAACGCAAATCAGCAAATATTATCGTGATGATATCATCTTATTTTTCATTCAAATGGTTTATCTCATAGAGTATACATTGGGAACGTCATCATAATGTCTCATTGAAGTTCATCTATAAGCCTTTCCACAACTCACTTCTCGAATATAATATCGTTATTAATTACTCGTATATATTCTCCTCTTGCTATATCAACTCCATCGTTCCATCATTTTGTTATTCACTTATTACTACCATAAATAAGTTTTATGATATTCTCTCATTGTATACTTTCAAGAATCTCTTTTGTGTCATCAGTGCTTCCATCATCGATAATAATTATTTCGTGTTCAACAGAAACACACTCCATAATATTTTTAACAATATCATGTAAGAGATATCACGAGTTAAAGGTTGGTACCACAATAGATAATTTCATTTACAAAATTAATAACTAAAACTAAATTCAAATTTCCATTCTAGTGATATTTGACTCTATTATATTTCTTACTACCTCTCAATCATATCTTCACATCTGTGAAAGTATAGCATATTTCATGTCTCAATCCTCATCGATATCTTTTGCTAACTTGTCTCTCGCATACACAATCACAAAAACACTCATCTCTTTTCAGTCGATATTTTTCATCATCAGTTCTACTGGTTTCTTGAATTGCTCGACAAATTTACTTGCTCTACTTTCCATCTCATAGTAAATAAATAAAACTAATACCCAAACTTATCGATCCTCGACATATCACTTCTATTCTCTTGCATAAACTGGTTCCTTGACCATGGATCACCAAACGAATCCAAGAGTCTATCCATCCTAATATCCTTATCTGTATCTTTATAAAGCTCCATATATCACGAATAATCAGCATAGAAAATTCAACATAGTAACGCACTCATAATATCAAAGTGATGTCCGTCTCTTCTTGATTGGTTGGTCTCATTCACATCGAATGTCTCGACCTCAATCCTAAGTTGTTCCATAAACGAATATCATCTCAACACTCATCTATCAATCGCTGACGACATCTTTCACATCATCATATCTTTTCCAACTCTTCGGATGTTACCATCTCTGATAAATCCGTTTCATCATATCGTTTGGATTGGTATTACATACTGGTTATATGTTCTTCTGAAAAGCTCTTCAACAGTAACTCATCCATGATTATACTCGATTACTATAGTCGTCTTATCTTTTCATAGGATCTCTTTTAGTTTTATAATCAAATCAACCTGATCCATATACTCAAATCATGTCATATATCAACTCCCAACAATCTCGCATCACTGCTGAATTAACTCTCACTCGGCATTAGTTTTAAACTTAACACCAATCACTGCAAGTCATGGTCTGTCTTTTAGTTTCGCTGAATCATGACAGATAATAAAATGATCATAAAAATTATAAGTTTTATCCAACGCTTCATCTTTCATGTAAAATCTGAACACACCTCAAATCATAATCTCTACCGGAGTATAATCAATAATCCAGAACTTCGAGAAATTGAATGAGTCTCAATCCTGAAACTCTGCCATCCACTCTGCTTGGAACATTTTTATATTTTGTTTCCCATCTTCCGCAATAGATTCTTTCTCCGCTTGTGGGATAAACGGATTCTCTCGGAGCGTAACTCTAAGTCAGAACTTATTGGTATTAATATCATATTTCTGGATCTCCGCCTCAACGAGCTTGTAGTAGAACCAGTTCTTTGGTGTCTTCGGGTTCACTGTTGATATACAGTATACAATACCGTTTGTTGTACGGATAAGTGGTTCAGCTGTCGCATACAGCTCTTCTGAAAGGAACGCCGCTTCATCGAATATAAGTAAGTTCGCTGCCTGTCACCTAACCGAATCCTCTCTTTCTCCGGAGAAGAATACAATCTCTGATCCATTCTTTCTGTTTGTAATCGTTCGGTCAGCTCTATTGAACGAGACATTCGGATCATTCTTAAGCATCGCAAAGAGATATCTCCGAGGTACTTTCGCATGTCATCTCAGAGTTGGAACGATATAGATTATCACTTGATTCGGTATGTAGAACTGACGTGCTGCCATATAAGAACCTAAAAAAGTTTTGCCCGATCTTCTGGAACAAGCCAAAAAATTGAAACGCTTAACCTTACATAAGAACAGCTCTTGTCGTCATTGTGGTACAAAACTATTCCCAAGATTATCTCTCAAGATACTTTTAAGCAAATCCAAATTAAGTCCATCAATATATTGTGTGTATTGAGGTGCGATACATTTTTTCCATGCTTCCTTCTCTAGCGCTTCAAGACCCTCGTTTTCTAGTCTATTGGACATCTCATCGTCTTTCGCAACAATCTCTGCTTCAAGATCCTGATTCCATGCAACTGTCGCTCAGGCCATATAGGCAGTAAACACATTAATTTGCGACTTAATAATATCGTCGCCTCGAATCCTATTCTTAGCGATAGTCTGCATAAAGTTAGAGATATCATAACTCGTAATGAAATCATCATTATCGTCGACAAGCCGGTCTGGCACTAACTCGAATATAATCTCACGAACACACTTCTTACGGAACGACATAACATGCTCCTCGTATATTTCTGTTCACTCGTAGTAGGACTCAATAAAATCCCTGATAGTATCATCGAATAAGAAATCACCATAGACACAGTCATGCTTATCGATTACTGGGAACGTCTTTGAATCGCACCATTGCTTGAAATAGAGCGCCGGGATATCGAACACCCCGCCTTTTTTTTTGGAAAGGAATAAAGACGAGAGTAGCTCAACTCACCTCGTAGACATATTCCTCTTCTGCTGCTGTGAATCTATTTCAGTTATAATTTATAATTAGTCAATATAAAATATACCCATAAAAAGAGTCAATAATCTACTTAAGTTTGCTTATCTTACCCAGCTTTTCTTTTAGTTGGCTTACGAGTAGTTGGCTTGCTCAGTTTCTTTCAAGTCTTTCTATTCTTGCTGAGACTTTGTCCAACTGGTTTGCGATACTTCTTGCTTTCTTTGCTGGGCTTCTTTTTGATTTTCACGCCATGGTATTTCTTTTTAGAAGGTAAAACTTTTTTCTTTCCTCCTTCATCTTTAATCTTGAAATTATCGAATCTCGTATCTTTCCGTCATCTCTCGGTTATGATTTTTTTCCGACCTATTTTATCTTTCTCGATAATTTTTGCAATAGCTGGATTAATTTTTCATGGTTTCCCGACAGTCTCCGATCCCAAATGTTCACACACAGCGTTTCATACATACGCAATTTCCAATCAAAGTCATTTTACTGCATGAAAAACCCAGTCATCACCATACCAGATATTTATCCTAGCATCGATTGGCAGCACTAACGAGGAAATCATCGTCGGCATCATAAAACATCGTCCTGCGACATTCCCAAACTTCATACCATCGCCATTTGGGTTATTATTATCTCTCGTGAATGGCGACACGACTCCGAGTTGTTTATTTTCTATGAAAGCGTTCATCATTTTGATAAGAGCATCGCTTCAAACAATACAGTCGTCATTGAGAATAAGAACATTATGTGCTTGTGAGTGTCTTGCAAGTGATCGAGCATAGTTAACTCCTTTATTTCCATTGTATGCTATCACTGATATTCTGCCTTTTCATCGTCTTATTGGGTATTCCTTCTCCAATTTCTTAGAGAACTTCGCTTTTTCTTTCATTGAGATCGGTCAATCATGTACAAACGTGACCTTAAGGTTATAATGTTCGAATAAATCTCTCCACAAATACATATTATCTTTGATACAGTTCCAAATTTTCTGAGTAATTTTATATACTGGGATGAATATTTCGAGTGGTAGCTCCATATTTTCGATATCGATCTTCGAGAACCCACTTCCATTGCACCGATGTTTGGCCGTCACTTGGCAATCCATAACGATTTTCGCTCCAAGTTGTTTAAGACGTTCAATCATTAAGACGTCTTCACCGATTGGGGTCACGATTTTTTGGGAAGCTGGTATGATTGAGAGGTCGATCTTTTTAAGGATTTGTTCACCTGACTCATCAACTGCTATGACATAGTCTGTTCCGTCGTCAAGGGTTACTATTTCTGTGGAGTATTGATTTCAGATGATTGATTCTGATGATATCTGATGATTAATATTGTTTGATTTCAGATGATTTATTCAGACGATTTCAGATGAATGTTGTGGCATCTGGATAGTAATATGCCTCCTAGTGTCGAACTCGCACATATATTGGCCATATTTCTGATGGAGTTTTTTAAGATATCTAACATCGAAGAGCACACATCAAGTTCCACAGGAATCAATTTCGATATTTTTTCTCGCCGGAAGCGACCGGTATGGAAGATAGTGCTTATATCATCACTCCCACGATTGTTTGACCGCCGCTATAATTGGGAGTTTTTGTCCGGCAATCAATTTAGAATTATTATTTCATGGTGTAATAGACTCATTTTGTATACCGGGAAGATTATCCGCATAATTATGTCAAAGACGAGCGGCATCATTATCTGGATTGTATGATACTGGTATTCTCGATGGCACGGCAGCACAGACTACCCCGGCATGTTCTTTGATCATTGTATAGATTAAGTGTTCAAGACCAATAGATGAAATCGGGTTATCGGAGTCAATCATTAAAAGTAGATCGTATGACTTCCCAATCGCCTCCAAGATTATCTTGTTTCTGGCACGGTTAGTAAGATCCGGAGTCGGCGTAAAGAAATCGATAGTTACTTCATCACCAATATTTTGTGTATATTGAACATCTTGTTGGTTCTTGATTTTAGTCATGCCAATATCTTGTGAAACTGGTTTTGTTGTTCCAAGAATATACTGCTGTATGTTTCATTTACAATTCTGTGCGATCCTGAAAAATAGTTTCGTCATGTAATCAGGAATATTACCATCGTACGAAAGTGTAGAGACGAGTATCTTCATGAATAATGTTGAAGTGTTAAAATGATTAAGTGTTGAAGTGAGTATACCCTTCCAAGCATTAATTGCAAGACCTTATTACAAAAAACTCTGTAAATGAAACAAATATGAATGTTTTTTATAGCAGAACAAAGCTATACCCCCTATCAAATATTAAAGATACCAGTTCTGAACTGCCCCCTAGCCACTTTGCCCGTTTCCGTTTTTTTCTTGTTCCAGATTTATATACCTATAGTCATAGTCCTTTTCAACTCGGGGGGATAGGGTATCTATTGAACTTATCCCGTCGTACAATGCAAACGAAAACAAAACATAAAACTATATAAATATATACTTGTCTTGTCGTGGTGGTGTTGTACTTTCGTGCATTGGTGGTGGTGTCAATAGGTATATAACAAATAAAAAATAAACTGAGTGGCTACACTAAACCAAAACACTCAACAATTACATACTGTATATAGTTTTCAATACAAGTCTACAAACATACTGACTTGTTGATAAAGATATACACAATAGGTATAATAACATACTATACATATTTTTTCGTGTTTTAACATCAATCTTATTTTGATATTATGTCAATATATATATAGTCATATTTTAATATGTCATAACTATGTATACTTATTTAAAAAAGTAAAATTTTTATTTTCAAAAAAAGTATTTACTTCGTGGAAATTTATATAGGTTTTGTAATGTTAGTATACAAGTTTTTTTTTTTATATACAAGTATATATAATAACATATAGATACTCATCTATATCTTGTATATCTTATATATATTACTATAAAAAATAAAAAAAAAATAATATATATATTATCATTGTATAAACTATATAAAAAAAAAGAAAGTAAAGCGTAAATTTTTTTTGCACTTGACTACACTATATGGATAAGTATATACATAAATAGAATATAAATAAAACAAAAACAAAACAAGAAAACAATTTTTTATTTCGTAAGACAAAAAAAAATGGTACAAAAAATTATCAAACAAAACAAAAGGGGACTTTGAATATTTGTATATGTATTGGTTGACTACAAAAACAATATTATGTATATCGGGAAAAATTACGCTAATACAAAAATCTATCAAACACTATTACAAAATGAAATCAAAACAAAAACAAAAATTCAAAAACACTACGCTTTTATTTTTGCATAAAATCTTTTTTTATCTTTTTACAAAATCAAACAATGGAAAAAAAACTCGGTTCGATTTCATTATATGACAATCAGTACGAAACACTTACAAAAAAAGAAAAGTATTTAGTCAAACAATATAACCAATTACAATGATATATCAAACAATATAAAAAAGATATATTCAATAGTGCAAAAGGAAATGCTATTGCTACTTGAAATATCGATATGCACGGGCAAAAAGTAAACTGAAAAGAACTACAAAAAATCAAACTGGATAATATAGAGGTTTTCAATACTAACGTGGAGCTTGAGCGGTTGGGAAAATTAGAGCATTGAATTATACCACTACGCAAGAGCAGTCAGCAAAAAGAACGGGCGAAAAAAAATATTGATAAGGTTAGCACACAACAACAAGTGAATAAGGGCGTTGATATAAATATGTGAAATAATATGGGATGAACTCCACTGGACTATATAGAAAATAAATATCAGGCTGAGAGATTGACTGAGATTGTAAAGCAAGAAGTCCAGTCAATACAAAATCGGAAATCACTCAATACAAAAGCAAAAGCATATTACAAAAGCAAGGGCAAACAAAACGGGCATTTGGAAAAACAAAAACAAATTGCAAAGGATTATATTTTGTCAAGTCTTTGTGTAGCATAAAGTAAGCAAATTATACATTATATAGTATTGAATAAGCTCGGGCAATAATACGCTCGGGCTTTTTCTTATATTGTTTTTTGTCTATACCGTTTGACTTTATGACTTGATAGACTTTGGACTTTATAGACTACCGTATGCGACACAGGAGGACAAGACTCTTGTATTTTTTTGATAGCATAAACTTTTGATTTCATACACTATATTGAACAACTACATACAACAATTCAACATTCAAAACTAAACATTCAACATTAATTGAAGGAGGCGAGCTGGGCGATGATCTTTATCACAGCTTATTTTTTCGTTTCTATACACTATTGTGTATCTATTACATTTCAACAAATAAAAAATTTATCATTTCAACAATTCAAAAAATGGACTTAAAAAAATTGAAAGGTTGGGTGTCCTGGCTGATCAGGAGATGATACAGTAAAAAAGCTAAGATATTGAGCGAAGCAATAACGGCGTATGAGCGTAGCAGGATAACAAGTACGCAAGTCTGGAGGATAGTGAATGAAGTTTTATCTATGTAATATATTTGTTATGGATACACCAATGATCTATGAGATAGTCCTATCTAATGGTTGGGGACTGGAAGTGATAGACTCTTGTGAGAGTATGACTGAGGCGGAAGAGATGCTGAAAGCATTAAGGAAATATATATATAAATGAGAAAAACTTTTTATTAGGTAAATAGATATGATGAATACCGTAAAAAAAATCTGACTATAAAACAAGTATAGCATTATGAGAAGTTGACGGCGTGAAATATTATCGAGTGCCGTTGAGAAAAGATAATGTTAATATCAAGCCGGATTATAATGATATAAGTTATAATTGGGAGAATAGAATTTGTGATGCTGATAATGTAGAAAAGAAAGCAGTACGTGAACGTTTAGACTTTGATACTATTGGTAATGCTAGATATAATGGAAGAATAGATATATGGACAGTAAAAAAGAAAACATATGTATCACAGTATAGGGACGGTTGTTTCTATAATTACGTGGGGCTTTTAGCTATTGATTAAAAATAAAATGATTGAGTTTGTTTTTATCTGGTGAGTAGTTACTTTCTTTATCACGGTGGTTATAT
>Ga0172381_10000244_pt1 | contig 66870 bp, 60 predicted proteins | sample Leawel6488metaG_FD_119754 | JGI IMG/M metagenome (GOLD analysis project Ga0172381, IMG submission 119754) | Leachate microbial communities from a municipal landfill in Southern Ontario, Canada - Leachate well 64-88 metaG | ecosystem: Engineered > Solid waste > Landfill > Unclassified | place... | reverse complement strand
TTTAACCCGTTTCAAGTTCCGCCGCGTATCGAAGTATACGCTAGGGTTTTGAAACGGGTTAAAGTGTTAAAAAGATTGCGTTTAAACGGTGCCACTTTCCGCCTATCCGTTAGGTAGGCGGAATAAATATGCGTGTCCGCTACTTATCGGCTCGTGGTTTCCCTTTTAAACCAAAAACACTTGCAAGCACAAAGTGCGTACAAGCGTTAGTTTTGGGTGTCCCTTTTAACGAGGGGTTGGTGCCGCGTTAGGATATAATGGTAATTCAAATAATCCTGGGCAAACTTCTTGAGTATAATCTTGACACGGTGGTACAGCCGCATAGCCATAAGATGGTATAAGTAAATTAGATTCTGCAACTACTTTAATAATTAATGTTATACAAGCATTAATACTAAACTGACTACCGCTAACATAAGACCCCGTTGTGCTAATCAATACCCCTATACCTTCAATTTCATAAGGTATTATTGAAGCCTGTGGTACATAGAGCACAATATCTTTTGTTATGGAAACGGTTGAAGTACCCGTGCCTTCTACCCCATTTGCATCGGTATAAGTAACTTCAATAGGAATTGTTGCGGTTAGTGTAACTCTTGCAAAATTAGGTCTATCTTCAAATCGCTCTACACTTAAATTTGAAATTGTAGCAACTGTTGATGTAGATCGTGCTGACACAAAAGTTAGCGGAGTTACAGGAGCGGGCGGAGTTTGATTAGTAACTGTAACCAGCAAATTGTTTTCTTGAATTTGACTTAAACAAGCATCAAATACTTTTTTTGTTTCTATGCAAACCCTTTCGCATATACCGCTTAGCGGATTACCTGCAATAGGACCCGGTGTGCGGTCTGACCTGCCACCAGTAAAAAATGACATATTATCACCTCCAAAATACATATCGTATATAAAATAATATGCCCATATAAATAAAATTGTGCTATATTTAAATTCTGCACCTAACAGTTACACGGAATTTAAATAAATGTAAAATGAAAAATGTAGAATATTAAATTATGATAAAATGTTTGAATCAAAAATAAAGATAAAGTGGAATCAATTATTTATAAACTTAAAATGTCTTCGATCGTATTTATTAAAATCTTTCTATATTTATTATCCATAACCGAAACTGGTATAATATTATCTATGCCAAGTTTTAATATTTGTGCAATTTCATTTATTTTTGCGGGCTTTTGATATATTTTTACATAGTCAGCCTTTGTTGCAATAACTGTTACAGGAATTTGATAATAATATAAATAATTAAGCATTTGTTCATCTTGTACTGTTGGTTTGTGTCGAATATCAACAAGCATAAAAACTCGTTTAATATTTTTAGAATTTGTTAAATAAGTTTCTATTAATGATTGCCACTTTTCTTTATCAGATTTACCCGTTTGTGCATAGCCATATCCAGGTAAATCTACTAGCATAAATTTATCATCAATTTTAAAATAATTTATTAGTCTTGTTCTACCTGGCTTAGAGGAAGTTTTAGCAAGTTTAGAGTTACTAGTTATATAATTAATAAGCGATGATTTGCCAACATTACTACGCCCAACAAAAACAATTTCCGGTAAGTTGGTTTTCAATAAACCATCAACACTAGCCGCCGAAGTTATAAACTCTGCCTTCATATATTCTCCTTCCACCCGCTCCAACCCGCAGGCGGGATAGAGCACCGCATAAATTTTTCTTTTGTGTTTAATTATTTCAATAATTTTACATTCTACATTTCACATTCCAATAATTTTGTATACAAAATTATTGGTTAGGCAGTTGCTACTTCTTTTTGTTCTTTATATATTTTTTTTGCAGGTGCTTTATTATTTATAACATCTGCATCAATTATAATTTTTTCTATATTTGGGTCGCTGGGAGTTTCGTACATAATATCAAGCATACAATTTTCAAGTATTGTCCTTAACCCTCTCGCCCCTGTTTTAAGAGCAAAAGCCTTTTTTGCTACTGCTTGAATTGCAGAATCTTCAAACTTTAACTCAATGCCATCTATGGAAAGCATTTTTACATATTGTTTTGTGAGTGCATTTTTAGGGCTGAGCAGAATTTTTACTAGGGCCTCTTCTGTTAAATCTTGAACACTAACCACTACGGGTAGTCTTCCTACAAATTCTGGTATCATACCAAACTTAATTAAATCTTGTGGGTGAATCCTTTTAAGTGTTTCGCTTGATATAATTTCTTCTGTAAGTTTAACTTGAGCACCAAATCCTAATGAACTAGAACTTAATCGCTTTTCTATAATTTTGTCAAGACCTACAAACGCACCGCCACAAATAAATAAAATATTGTCGGTATTAATTTGAATCGTTTCTTGATGAGGGTGCTTCCGGCCACCCTGTGGCGGAACATTAGATATTGCCCCTTCAATAATCTTTAACAGTGCTTGTTGCACGCCTTCGCCTGATACATCACGCGTAATTGAACGATTTTCACCTTTTTTGGCTATTTTATCAATTTCATCAATATAAACAATTCCATATTCGGCTCTTGCTATATCATAATCTGCGGCTTGAATAAGTTTTAACAAAATATTTTCTACATCTTCACCAACATAACCCGCTTCGGTTAAAGTTGTTGCATCTGCTGTTGCAAAAGGGACATCAAGTATCCTTGCAAGTGTACGGGCGAGTAGTGTTTTTCCACAACCAGTAGGTCCAATTAAAAGGACATTACTCTTATCTAATTCTACGCCTTCTCTTTCTTCTTTTTTTGATGATTTTGTGCTTTTACTATCAAAATTATAATTAACACGCTTATAATGATTGTAAACCGCTACCGAAAGTACTCTTTTTGCATTATCTTGCCCAATTATATAGTCATCTAAAAATTTTTTAATTTGTTCTGGGGTTAGTAATTTAAGTTTGCGATCAGTAGTTTTAATTATATTGTTATCACGCATAATTTCGCGACATATATCTATACATTCATCACATATAAATGATGAGCCATCTGGACTAGCAATTAGTCTTTTAACTTGCAGTTGTGATTTGCCACAGAATGAGCAAAACATTTCATTTTCTTTTTGCATAATAATACCTTTTTTTGTTTATTTTTAAAAATAATAGTTCAAAGTGATATTTTTTAATACAAAACATTAATTTTTTGTGTAAAAAATTTCCTTACTATATTGTATTATACCCAATAAATTTTTAATATGCAACTTTATGGATAAAACAATATACTAGTGTATCCCGAACTATCATTTAACTATTATACTATTTTGTTTAATTATTTACGATCATAGAATATTTTGTCAATTAATCCATATTTAAGTGCTTCTTCGGCAGACATAAAATGGTCACGGTCAGTATCTTTTTCCACCTTAGAAATGGGTTGACTCGTGTTTTCACTCAAAATTTTGTTTAATTTTTTCTTAGTCTTCATAATTTGATCTGCTTGAATAGCAATATCACTTGCCTGCCCCTGAGTTCCTCCTAATGGTTGGTGAATCATAATATCACTATTAGGAAGTGCAAAACGCTTGCCCTTAGTTCCACTAGATAATAGGAGTGCACCCATTGAAGCCGCAAGCCCCACACAAATAGTAGAAACATCACATTTAATGTAATTCATAGTATCGTAAATTGCCATACCAGCCGAAACACTTCCACCAGGGCTGTTAATATAAAGGAATATGTCTTTATCAGGATTTTTGCCTTCAAGATAAATAAGTTGTGCGACCACTAAATTTGCGGATAAATCATTTACTTCGCCGTTCAAAAATACAATGCGGTCTTCGAGAAGGCGTGAATATATGTCATACGAGCGTTCGCCTGTGCTGGTTTGGTCTACTACCATAGGTACTAGCATATTAAATTCTCCTTTTATTTGATTAAAATTATTTAATTTCGTTGTTTGAATGAAGTAAAGTAATTAATTTTTTTGTAAGTATTCCACTTCTTATATAGTCTAATTGCTCACGCTTTAAACTTGCAATATAATCTTTGGTGTTTTTATTGACTTTTTTTGCATCTTCTTCAATTTTTTTGTCAAATTCCTCATTGGTAATTGTAATATTTTCTGCTTTTACAATAGCATCAAGTACTAAACGAGATTTAACAGTTTTGATGGCTTGATCATGATGTCTTGCACGCAAAGCATCAAGTGTTGTTTTATTGTACTCAATGTAATCCTGCATGCTAAATCCTTGATACATAAGGCTATGCTCCAAATCGTGCATAATATGGTCAATTTGTTTTTCAATCAATTCTTCTGGCACTTCAACTACTGAACCTTCTACAATTTTTTCAATTAATTTATTTTCGGCTTCAATATCGGCGCTCTTTTTATTTTGCTCTTCTAAATTTGCCTTAATGTTGTTTTTATATTCTGTTAGCGTAGAAAATTCACTAGCATTTGAAGCAAACTCATCAGTAAGTTCTGGAAGTTGTTTTTCTTTAACTAAATTAATTTTAACATTAAATACTGCATCTTTACCTGCCAATTCCGTTGAATAATAATTATCGGGGAATTTTACAGTAATATCTTTTTGGTCACCTGCTTTCATTCCAACAACTTGTTCTTCAAAACCAGAAATGAATGAGCCAGACCCTAATTCTAAATCATAATTTTTAGCCGTTCCACCTTCAAATGCCACGCCATTAACACTGCCTGAAAAATCCATACATACTGTGTCGCCAGTATTTGCCTGTCTTTCTACCGTTTCGTAGCGAGCAAGTTTTTCTTGTGAATCGGTTAATTTTTTATTAATTTCTTCATCTGTTACTTCGTGCTGTTTGCGTTCAACTAAATGGCCTTTATATTCAGCAAGTTTTACCTCAGGTAAGTTTGTAATTTCAATTACAAACTTTAAGCCCTGCTCATTTATTTCTTTAATATCAATATTAGGATTTGAAATAGGATTTATAGATAGTTCTTTATCTAATATTTCTGTATACGAATTATAAAAAGCACCATTAAATGCATCTTCGTAAAAAATATCTGCTCCAAAATTGCGTTCTAGTATATTGCGTGGTACTTTGCCTTTTCTAAAACCGGCAACATTATATTTGCCTTTGTTTTTATTGTATGATTGTTCAATTTCTTTTTGCCATTCTTCTTTGGTTAAACTAACCTCTATTGCTATTTTACTTTTTTCGTTTGGTCCTACATTATAGTTCATTTTATCCTCCGTTTATTGCTTAAATTTTTAGTACTAATGAGTATATCACAGCATTAACGCATTTGTAAAACACTTTATGTCAAAATTAAAGATACATAAATACGTAATTCTTATGCTATTTTACTAAAAAATTACAAACAAATATAGGTAAAAAATTAAAATAAATTGGGTAAATATGGCTTAGCTAAAAATACAATTAATACAATAACCGCTAGCACATATAAAATCATGTAAATAGGATTTCGCCTAGATTGTGCATAATTAAAAGCCGATATTGCTAGCACTAAATATGCAAAATATTGTATCGCCTCCTTAACATAAATCATTACCCACAAACTATTAAAATAACTAATTTGCATAAGTCCGGTTATAGTAGCCAGTAAAATAATCGATATGTATGCTAAAATATTAATCCAATATTTAAATTTTACATTCATCATTAAATCTCCCTTTTAGTCGATATTATTTTAACACAAACTAAATTCTGTGTAAATACATTACATATTAGTGTTCCGTAATTTTTCTAATACTTCTTTAAAATAAGGCGGAAGTTCACATTCAAACTCAACATATTCGTTAGTACGCGGGTGTATAAAACCCAATTTGTATGCGTGGAGTAATTGCCCTTCTAACTTAAATTTTTGCTTGGTAAATCCGTAGGTTTTATCACCGACTATGGAGTGTCCTATGTGCTTGCAATGTACTCTTATTTGATGAGTGCGACCAGTATATAGTTTAAATTCCACATATGTGTAATTGTTAAATCGTTCAAGTACTGTATAAGTGGTAATTGCGCGCCTACCTTCGCCCAAATCGCATACTGCCATATTTTTGCGATTGGATTTACTTCGTGCAATGTTTGTGTCAATAGTACCACTGTCATCTTTAAGCGCTCCTTCTAAAACTGCTCTATAAATGCGGTGACAAGTTTTATTTGCAAGTTGACTAGATAAAACGTTATGTGAATAATCATTTTTAGCAATAACCAATAATCCAGAAGTATCTTTATCTAACCTATGCACTATACCCGGTCTATATTCGCCGTTTATTCCGCTTAAATCCTTAATATAAAAAAGCAGTGCGTTTACAAGCGTACCCGAGCGAACCGTTCCTGATGGGTGTACAATAACGCCTTGTGCTTTATTAATTACTGCCAAATCCTCATCCTGATACACAATTTCAAGTTCTAATTTTTCGGGTTTAATATCTGTTTCTTTTACTTCAAGTTCAAATTCTATAATATCGCCCGCAGAAACAAGTTCTCCTGCCTTATACGCAATTTTGCCATTTAATTTTATAGCACCCTTATCAACCATAATTTTGATATGCGAGCGAGTAAGCGAAGAATATGCACCTAATATAAACATATCAAGGCGCATATTTTTTATATCTTTTTTTGCTTGTAATATCATTTTTTTACTCCCGAATTAGAATAGTAAAACAGCACATAAATAAATGCACAAATTGTCCCTATGGTAAGTGCCGAATCTGCAATATTAAAATACGCAAAGTTCACAAAATCCAGTTTTATAAAATCTCTCACATAACCGCCTGTCATAAATACTCTATCAATAAAATTACCTAATGCACCACTAAATATAAGAACAAACGCCGATTTGTACCATAAATTATTTATTTTTAGTTTAGTTTCTATTATAATTAGCACTGCAAACATAATTATTGTCATCACAATAAAGAAAATACGCGAGTCCTGTAAAATTCCAAACGCTGCACCATAATTATGCACATGAACAAAAGAAAAAATGCCATCTATTACAGAAATACTCTCACCAGCATTCAATGTTTTTGTAATGTTGCCAACCAAAACTTTTGTAACTATATCTAATGCTACAATGCTTAAAATAATTATAAAAAACCAAATAATTCGTTTAGTGTATGCTTTCAATATTTTATCTCCAATTTATATTATAGACTATTATACAATATAAAATCAAGCACAGCGAATAAAAAGACTTTTTTAAGCAATAATATTTATTGAGGAATTAATTATGTTTTCTAAACAATTATTTGGTTATAATATTAAAGAAGTAAATAAATATATAAACGATGTCGCAAACTTAGAAAACACATTACGAGGTGATATAGCATTTTTAAAACAAGAAAATGAAAAATTAAAATCGGATTTATCAAAAGTAAAAACTAAACCCAAAAAGAAAAAAACTACTTAATATAAAAGTGGTTCTACTTAGGGTTAAAAAATGTATTCTTATGATTAAAAATTTGCGTCTGCGGATTTAGCGCAGGCGGAAAAAACATTACCTGTATTTTCTATTAAATGTTTGGTCCTGTATTTCGCTAGGCTCTACCGCTTGCATTACTCCTTCTTCTGTTGGTATCATAATATTTGTGCCTTCCGGCGCAATTAAATATAGGTCGCCCATAATCGGGTGAATACTGCCTTTTAATGCATAAATTGAACCGCTTATAAAATCTATAATTCTTTGGGCATCTGCGTCATTGAGCCCACCCAAATTAACAATTGCAGGTTCCTTTTTGCGTAAATAATCTACTAAAAGTTGAACATCGCGTTGACTGTGCGGAGCGTAGACAATAACATTTCTACCCGCACCAGCATAACCGCCACCAAATGAAGCGGGCATTTGCATAACATTATTAGATTCAAACATAGATGGATTATTATGTAAATCAAATTTTACATATTTTGAACGGCTCTTTTTATTCGTGTTATATCTTGCACTTGATTTTTGCATTGGCTCATCAGAACCTTCAAAACCTATACCACGCATAATCCAGTCAAATAAACCCATAGGATACTTCTCCTTATACAATTAAATACTAACATAATATATTGGTTTTTGCAACTTAAATTTATAAAACAATATTTATAAAAATGCCAAATAATAAAATATTAGGTATATAAAAACGCAAAAATTGTTGTTTTAATAAAAAAATATTTTTCTAAGAAATAAAATCGCATAAATGGTATCATTTATTATTTTATAATATCAATATTTATTTTTGAAAAAATATGGCATTATATATTGACTTTACATAATATACATATTAATCTTGTACCGCAAAGTAAAGTTGTACAAAAAATGTCAAAATATTACATAATAATTTTTTTAAAAGTGTGGTCTTGCTTTACAAAAATGTAAAATATTAGTATAATTGACAGTGCAATAAACTTATATTTTTAGGAGGACTATAAAATATGAAACTTACACCATTATTTGATAAAATAGTTTTATCCGCAGTAGAAAATGCAGAAAAAACACAGGGCGGTATTGTATTACCATCATCAGCACAAGAAAAACCACAACTAGGTAAAGTAGAAGCAATAGGACCAGGCGGAATAATTGATGGCAAAAAAATTGAAATGCAAGTTGCGATTGGCGATGTTGTTCTTTACAGTAAATATGCGGGGAGCGAATTTAAATTAGATGGTAAAAACTATATTATTTTAAAACAATCTGATGTACTAGCAATTGTAAAAGAATCTAAATAATTACAAAAGGAGTAAATATATGGCTAAACAAATTAAACACGGTGAGGAAGCAAGGCACTCATTAGAAAATGGCGTTAATATTCTTGTAAACACTGTAAAAATTACATTGGGACCAAAAGGTCGTAATGTCGTACTAGATAAAAAATATGGCACCCCTCTAATTACTAACGATGGAGTAACCATAGCAAAAGAAATTGAGTTAGCGGATCCATTTGAAAATATGGGGGCTCAATTAGTAAAAGAAGTCGCAACAAAAACAAACGATGTTGCAGGTGATGGAACAACCACGGCTGCACTACTTGCACAAGCAATAATACGGGAAGGCATGAAAAATACCGCAGCAGGTGCTAATCCTATAATACTTAAAAAGGGCATTCAAAAGGCTGTAAACACAGCGGTAGAAAGTTTAAAAAAAATAAGCAAACCAATCATAGATAAAAAAGCCATTAGCCAAGTTGCAAGTATATCTGCTGGCGATGAAGAAATAGGCGAACTAATTAGTCAAGCAATGGAAAAAGTAGGCAAAGATGGCGTAATAACCGTTGAAGAAAGCAAAACGATGAAAACCGAATTAACTATTGTAGAAGGTATGCAATTTGATCGCGGTTATGCTTCCCCGTATATGTCCACAAATATGGATAAAATGGAAGCGGTTCTTGATAATCCGGTAATACTAATTACCGATAAAAAAATAAGCAATATTCAAGAAATTTTGCCATTGCTGGAACAAGTGGCTAAACAAGGTTTAAAATTATTAATTATTGCCGATGAAATAGAAGGTGAGGCACTTGCTACACTTGTGCTAAACAAACTACGCGGAACATTTACTTGCGTTGCTGTTAAGGCTCCTGCATTTGGTGACCGCCGTAAAGCAATGTTAGAAGATATAGCGGTTCTTACCGGTGGCTCAGTAATTTCGGAAGAACTTGGACTTGATTTAAAATCTGTAACACTTGCACACTTAGGGCACGCAAAACAAGTGAAGGTAGATAAAGATAATACCACTATTGTAGAAGGTGCAGGTACACAAAAAGAAATCACCGAAAGAATGCAATCGTTACGCACGCAATTAGCAAGTACTACAAGCGATTATGACCAAGAAAAATTAGCCGAAAGACTTGCAAAACTTTCAGGCGGGGTAGCGGTTATAAATGTTGGCGCTGCAACAGAAGTAGAAATGAAAGAAAAAAAATTACGCATAGAAGATGCACTGGCTGCAACAAAAGCCGCAATAGAAGAAGGAATTGTGCCGGGTGGTGGTGTTGCACTACTTAGAGCGCTGAATAGTGTTAAAGACCTTATTAAAACTTTAAATGGTGATGAAAAAACTGGTGCGCAAATTATACTTAAAGCACTAGAAGAACCCGTAAAACAAATCGCTATTAACGCCGGTGAAGATGGTGCAGTAGTTGTAAGTAACATTATAAATGCTAAAAAAACTGAAAATTATGGATATGACGCATTAAATAACGAATATTGCGATATGGTTGAGCGTGGAATTATAGATCCTACAAAGGTAACTCGTTCAGCACTACAAAATGCCGCTAGTGTCGCTGCAATACTGTTAACCACAGAAAGCATAGTGGCGGATATACCCGAAAAAAATTCTAATCCTACCGCTACACCAAACGATATATACTAATAATTATGCTCTTTGTAGCAATAAGACAAAAGAAGTCGCTAGACTTCTTTTTTGTTTTTTAAAGAAAATATTAATTAATTAGTAAGTTTATATGATTATTTTCTATCATCTAAATTTTTATTTTCTTTATTTTCTTTATTTTCTTTAACTTTTTTATTTTTTAAATTCCGTTCAATTTCTGTTAATTTTGCTAATTTTTCATCTTGAATCATTTCTAATCTTATTAATTGTATACGCTTAACATATTTAGCAATTTTTTTTCTTTCTTGATCTGTTAACATATTTTTTCCCAAGTTTTATATATTCCGCTTGAAATATATAAAACAATTATTACATAGTTTTATCGTCACACAATTCTTCTTCAAATTGTGCATTTTCTTTTCTTATTCTTTCCGCAAATACCTGCCTTATATCATTCATTTTTATATTTGAACAATATAAATCAATGCCTGTTTTTGCATAATAAGCAAGTTTTACTAATTCTGTTTGAAATAAAATTTCACTGTCTATTCCATTTCTTAAAGTTTCTACTATTTCGCTTTCACTAGCTTTGTTTGCAAGAAGTAAAATCGCCTTTTTCATATTGTTAAGAATAATTAAATCTTTTTTACTATCTAATGCTTTTCCCACATATATTTTCCAAGATGCCAAACGCTGAGGATACATATATTTTTTAACATCTTCAACATATTGGTTTATTTTATTTAAAAATTGTTGCTCTGCTGATTCTATACTTTTCATAATAACTCCTTCCTTTGTTTATACATAAATTGTTTTTTAGTGTTTTATAGTATTAATCATGATGTTCGGTTTTTGATGGATATTCCTTGCAAATTGCTTCTATAACTCCGCACAAATATCCTTCACGCAAGTTATCTATTTCACCATATGTATTGTTGTGAAAATGTTCATTATGAAGTACCCATTCGCTTAGTATATTCATTGGACGCTTATCAAATTGTGACTCGGATTTTTCAAGAGTAAAATATCTTAGGTTTTCTTCTAGTGTTAATGCCACAAAGTAAGCATCGCCTATTTGTTTTGGCTCAGGCATTTTTATAAGCACAAGTTCAACGCCATTTTCAAATTTAGATTTAGAAAGTTCAAATTTTGGTTCGCCCTCTATATTAACTAATGTTGGCTCCTCTTTTATTGCTTCACTCCAAAAATAATCTAAAAAGTGATACATGCTGTTAGCATCAAGTGCCACATTTTTCACAAAAGTTTTAGTATCACTAAAAACCAAATTGCGAAGCATTATATGCGAAAAATAATATTGAATTGTCGGTATTTTTTCTATTTCTTCCATTTTGCCTCCTATATAATCCAAAACACAAACACTATTATAACACAATTATGGTTACAAAAAAAGTATTTTAACTGTTTTAGTCACTGATTTCGTCAAAAAAGTCAAAACCCTGCATAATTTCTTCAAGGTCGCCAATTGGATTTAATGCTTCTTTCAAATTAAACCCACTGTCATTTATTGTGGACGGATTATTGTGCAATTTGCCTAAATTCTCCATTGGTTTGGTTTCCGTTTTTGTTATAATATTTGGTTTTCTTATTACTACATTTTTGTTTTGACTATCTATATAACCATTTGTACTAATCTCCATTTTTGCTGATTTTAAATTATTTTGACTTGCCTGCTTAAACATTTTTTCTAAAAGTAATCGTACATTTTGTTTATCTTTTATTGATTCAAAAGCCCTTGTTTCTGCATTTGGAAATGCTCTAATTAATTGTTCTGAGTTGTTTTCTTTTTGCTCTAACTGTGTACATTCTGGCGATGCAAAATTCACATTAAATTCTTGCTTAAAAGTTTGTGAAATTACCGCATTTGCTTGCTTTGCAAAATCAGACATTGATGCCGAAACTTTTTGTTTTTCTTGCTCGTCTATTGACACATTCAACAATTGCTCCCATTTTTTATAAAGCATTTTTAACCGCTCAATTTCTAGTGAATATAATGCTTTTGCATTATTTTCTATTTGTGTGGCTTTTTCCACTGCATTTTTAAGCGCCAGTTTAATGTTTTCTTCTTCTGCTTTATACCTAAAAACATCAGCATTTACTTTTTTAAGTTCTGTTTTTAATTCTTCTATGCGCTCTTTTTGAACCAATAAAGTCTGATCATATTTTTTAATAGTTTCTTCATAAGTAGCGATTTGTCGTTTTTTATTGCTAAAAAACAATGAATTAGACATTTAATGCTCCTTTAATAAAGATTTTTATGTGGAAGTAAACAGTTTACCAACACCATAAGTCCAACCAAAATTATTAATGATGGTATAAGCATAATAACAGTAATTATACTAAAAGATTGCAGGTACAATGCAACAGAAATACCTCCAAAAAATACAAATAATTTTAAATGATTATACTTTTTAAAAAATATAAACACAGCAAGTGAAGAAATTGCAAATGCTGCAATAAAAGTGGGCCATAACTGTCCGTATGTAAAGTCTGTATATTTTATAAAGCAACCTAATGAGCCGTAAATAGTTAGTGTAAGCCCTAACCACAGACTAGAATCTATATTGCGTGAAATACTACGTGAAATTAATATTAGTCCAAATACAATTAATAATCCGTAATACCAAATATTAACAAGTTGCACTGGTCCAAATGAATATATACTCTGAAAAAACAATATGCCCCCATATGCAATAATTAATAGTCCACTAAACAGTTTTGAAATTAATTTTTTGTCCATTAATTTTACCTCTTTTATTTTTATTTAGTATTACTATTAAACCTATAATTCCAATTAACACTAAAATAATGCTTAAAAGTTGCGAAACACGCATAGCCCCAATATATAGCGAGTCCGTTCTTAATCCCTCTATTAGCGCTCGTCCAATGCCATAAAATATTAAGTACACACAAGTAGGTACGCCCAGCGGTACTTTGCGTTTATAGAGTGAAATAAGCAGTATAAAACCAATTAAACACCACAAACTTTCGTAAAAAAAAGTTGCATAGTGCCACGCGTTTCCATCAGCCAAAATTTGAATAGCAATCGGAAAAAATTGTAGGTCCGGATTTGTAACTGTGCTTCCGTATGCTTCTTGATTAAAAAAATTCCCCCATCTACCCATACTCTGAGCAATTATTACACATACAGCGGCAACATCTAGCAATTTTATTATATTAAATTTTTTTACTATTGAGAACAAAGCAATACCAATAACTCCGCCGATAATCCCGCCATAAATTGCAAGTCCACCCGACCGGATATTTATTATTTCCAAAAAAGTCCAACTGGAAACTCCCGAAAATAGCACATAGTAAAGCCTTGCTCCTATGATTGCAATCGGCAAAACATAAAGCACTAACTCGTACGGTAAATCAGTGTTATAACCACGCCATTTAAACATTTTTATTGCTAAATATAGCGACATCACAACAGCAGCACTAATAATAATTCCGTACCACCTAATTTCAACATTAAAAATTGTAAATGCAGTATTTAAAATATTTATCATAGATTTCATTATAATATCATTACACTCTTATGTCAAACAATTTAAATTAAAGCGTAGTTAATGTCTTAACTAATAATACATAATTATAAAGAAGTAGGTCTTTTTGCCTACTTCTTGTTTTTATTCTGGGTCAGGGGTAAATAGCATTCCGGTTGGAGTAAATGCAAATTGTCCATTTATGTGAGCCAGCAAAGGATTTAAAAAAATAGGAATATAGTCTTTCATATATGAGTTTAAACTATCTAAATCGCTAATATCTGCCACATCTCCCACAAAGAATTGCGCAAAGAAGCATATAACTTGTAAAATTACATCACTTGAAAAACCATCAACTTCATTAATAACGGTAGAAAAGCTTAATGTGTCAATGCCTGTATCCGTAATTTCTGCCTGAGTTTTAACTTTTATATATATGTATTTAGGAATAATCCAACTATAAACATCGCTTAACTGTTTTTTTACCTCAACAGTATATCCTTTTATTATAAACTCACAATTTATTATTGTAGGTGATACATATTCAATTTTTAAACTCAAAACAGTTACTGTCTGTACTCCATTAATTACATTACTGTTTAACACAGATACTGCGTTGCTAAATAATGCTCCGATTTCGGCTTTACTAAACTCAATTGGGTTATCAAAATTATGCAAACTACCCTTAATTTTCCCAATATCAATATCACCCGTTAAATCGTTAAATACATTTATCCCCGAATCAGTGACCTTTTCCTTTGCAGATGAATAATCCGCATTTGTAAATGCCCCGTCAATTAGTTGCCCATCTTTTGTAATAACATATTTTAGTGCGGGATAAGACCCATCAAGACCCCACCAAGATTCTTCATTAAAACCCTCTTGATCAAAGGTAGACCATTTTTTAAAATCACTATCATTTTTACCAGTAGTCGCATCGTAAGTACTTAAAAAATCACCGCTTGGAATAGATTCTCCGCTTGTAACATCACGATTATATAACACGCTTATAAATCGGCTATTTTTTGTCCAGTCGGTAGTTGATACATTTACATAAACACTTTTTTTAGTGTATACATATGCTGATCCACCCATACTAGTATTCATTGTTGTCATTACATAAGTGCCTTTTACATAATTTTCCGAATCTGTGCCTGCATACAGTCCCGATATGCTACTTGCTCCATCAAGTGTATAAAGTGCAGAAGTTGTGTAACAATTTTGTATTAAAGCATCTACCGTTGACATAAACCCGACAATTCCAGCACCTAAATAGCCACTAACCTCATTATTAGCATAAGAATTTTCAATTGTACCTTTGAGTTTCCCAATAAGACCGCCTGCGTAATGCCCAGTAACAGAAACTTCTGCAAAACTGTTTGAAGTTATACCTCCATTTTGATACCCAACTATACCGCCAACATATGAATTTGGTATATTATAATTTGAAATTAAATAGCCGGCAAGTGTATAACAATTTTCTATGGTCCCCCAATTTTGTCCGACTAACGAACCCACATACTGAATACCTTTAAGGGCGTTTTTTGTAGCATCAAATGTAATTTGAGTTAATGTATAGCAAAATGATACAGCCGTACTACCCGCCACAAATCCTACAAGCCCGCCAACACTTACAGGTTTATTGTTAATCATAGGAATAAAAATTTTAACATCTTTTACAAAACAACCAAAATACTGTTCCTCATCGCCAATCGTACAATTTTCAGCATATCCTACTAACCCGCCGACACAATAGTTGTCGGCATAAGTCGTAGTATATATAGTTTTAATTGTGGACTCGCTATCATCGGAATCTAATGAATCGATGCTAGAACAATTAACAATAACAGCGCCTTCGGCACCTCCGGCAATTGCACCTGCATACTCACCTGATTCTATATTTACGCCATCAATAGTAAGTCCTTCAATGTATGCTCCTTCTCCTAAATAACCAAAAAAACCAGCATATTTATAATAATTTGTAATAGTTAAATTTAAAATTTTCCCTTCGCCCTCAATAACAAAACTACCCGTAAAAGGCTGTTCTTTTGTGCCAATAGGAACCCACTCTATATCATTCAAGTCAAATTCCATATTAAGAATAAAAGTTCCACTCAAATTATTCCTTATGGCATTAAATCCAGCAATTTCTACTATCGTATTAAGTGCTTTTAAAGTTTGAATTCCATCAGATACTGTCCTACCGTTATAGTTAAGACTAGGAAAACCGTCGTTAAGCAAAGTATTAAAATTCCAAACATTTGAAAAGTCCCAGGAAACAAGTTGGTCTAAATTATTTCTAAATGAAATATAGTTATTTTTAGTTTTAAATTCTTCTACTGTCATGCCTATAACCGTAAAATAACTATAACGATTACTATCGGTAACCGCATCATCATAATCCGCAATACCACCAATTCCGGTAATACCAATATTTATTTCGGTAACATAATAATTTCCAGAAATTCTGTTAATATAAACTTCTGTGGCGCCCTCTACTATATTTGGATAGTCTTCATTTTTTCCAATAATTGCACCTAAACATAAAGTATTAGATGAACTAACCGAAGAATTGCAATATGTATTTTTAACAACACTATCTAAAAACAATTCGCCACTTTCAATGTATCTGTTATATCCTGTTATACCGCCAACATTAGCCAATGAATTAGTGCTAATAATGCTTGAAGAAGAGACATACGAATTAATTATTATGGCGCCTAAATTTTTACCGGAAATTCCACCTAAAAATAAAGCGGCACTGCTTGTATTACCCGAAACATTAATGCTAGAAAATACACGGTCAATTCTAGCAATTTTATTGTATGCCCCACCAGAATACGAAGTAGAATTTGCACCTGCAATTCCGCCTAATACAGAACTTGAAAAACTTGAAATTATGTCGCCAGAAGCCGAACTTCTTTCTATTGTACCGTGATTTATTCCGGCAAATGCTCCTGCGTATTCAAACTCTCCATTAATGCTTAAATTTAATAAATGCAAATTTTTAATTTTTCCGTATGTGCCCACAGTATAAAACAAGCCAGCATTATGCATATTCCCATCATCATTACTAGTTAATGTAAGTCCGCTTATATTAAAACCATTTCCATCAAACTGTCCTGCAAATTCTTGTATTGCGGGGCCATCATTAGCCAATAAAGTATAACCTATTGGGCAAAAATTTATATCAGTTAAACTTAAATTGGTCATTAATTTATAATATGCGTCCATTGGCCTTATAATTATTGATGAACTATCGCTAAGGTGTCTATTACCAATTTCCGAAAGTTGAGTAACATTGTTTATTACAAACGGATTAGCCTGTGAACCATCTGCAATTTTTACTGAACAAGTAAATGTCGGATATTTTGAATTATTGGTACTAAAAGTTACATTATATGTGCCACCTTTTGTACCCATATAAACTTTTGTGCCTATATTATAAGTTATTTCCGTAGGCAAAGATAAAATATTGATTTCAGTTTTAGTATTTTCATTTTGTCTTGAAAAAACAATATTAAATTCATCATATGTATTAGCCGTAATATTTGGAGTATCTAAAAATATCTTTTCTGTGGTTTTATTAACATAGAAAAAATTTAGTCCAATGGCTAATAATGCGATAAGAATAATTACAAGTAAAATTATTTTTTTCATATTTCCCTTATGTATTTGAAAATTTATATAATTATAAACGCTTTATATTATTATGTCAATTATTGTATAAAAATTATCTTTTTTATGTGAATATAGTTGTTTACATAAAATTAGCACTCCAAATTTTTGTAGAGTGCTAAAATTAATTTATCGTTCATCTTCTTGGTAATAAACGGCTTGTTTATTTTTTTCAGGTTTGTATCTAATATGTTTAACTTTACTGACTGGCGTTGGCATTTTTTTAACATTTCTATTTAGTTCGTGGCTATATTCATTTAAAAAATTTAATAACGATTGACCTTGTTCTTTTGAATAAAATGTAAAAACTTTATAAAAAAAATTCATATTTTGTTTAACATATTCCAAACTACCATCTTCTATCCAAAAGTCATTTTTTATATTAACTTTTTTGTAGTCGCCAATAAATGACCCTACAAAATTAGATGATTTCACTATTTTATTGTCTTCAATATAAATCATATTTAAATATATATCTCTTTTTAATTTATCAATTAAGTGTGGCCAATTCTTAGTTATAAAATTACGCGTCTTGTTACAAGTTGTATTTTCGTTTTCAACTGTCCCCAAACAATATAAACCCGATTTTTTTATTAAAGGTCCATTAAAATATGAATCTAAGGCTTCAATATCTTCCTTTAATTTTTTACCTTTTATTTGTAAATATTTATCATATAATTTTTGTTCTATATAAGTAAGACTTTGTTTGTTTAAAAGTTTTTCTTCAATACTATCAAATTTATCACTAAGTTTTTTTTCTTTTTTTATTAAATATTTTTCATGCAACTTAGAAATTGATAATGTAGTGAAAACAGATAATAAAACCGTACCGCCTATTGATGCTCCAAGTACTACTCGTGGTATTTCCGCAAACTCGGTAGCAGTAAAGCAATACTTAGTTACAACTCCACATACAGTAATACATAATGCTATTATTAGCATACCAAGTAAATTTTTGAGCGCTCTCATCTTTCACCTTCACATTATAATTATATATATTTCAATAATAGTATACAATAAATATATTTGCGTGTCAATGTTGATTTGTATTTAAAAACAAAAGGAACAGAATTAACTGTCCCCTTTATAAAATTAAAAAATGAATTTATATGAATTTTTCTACAACATTTTTTAGTGTTGGATATGTGCCATTAATACATGGCCACCAAATTTGGTCACTAAAATCTTCTGCTTGAAAATTTGCCCATTGTCTAAATTCAGTATCCGAAATTTCAGTCATATTATCATTATTTTCCCAGAAACCATAAGATGTAATTAAACTTATACCTTCGGTAGTTGTGGTATTGACAAATATAGTTGAGCCATACTTTTGCTGATGCGCAGTAATAATATTAACTGGTTCTCTGTAATAATATGCTGAGCCACCTTTTTCAGTATTCAATGTTGCCGCTGTATAAGCATATGAAATTTGGTCTTGTGTTTCTCTAAACTTTACTTCATAGTAAAATAAAGATGCAATTCCGCTTTCACTGTCAACAGTATACATTCTAGAAATTGTATAACAATTACTAAAACCTGCTTTATTTTTGCCATCAATGTAAGCAACTATACCACCACCGCGCTTTGCGTTAATTATATTGTCTGAATAGCATTCTCTAAATTGAGTATTTGTTAACCCTACAACACCGCCTACATAGTAACCGGTTAAAGTAACTTCTGCAAATGAATATTTAAGGGAGCCACTTGAAAGTACTCCAACAACACCACCCATGTAAGAATTTGTAAATGCCGGATTTGTTGATACCGAACCTGCAAGTGTATAACAACTTTCAATATTTCCTTCGCATCTACCAACTAATCCGCCTATATATTGAGTGGTATCTACAACACTAGTTATTGTATTATCAAAAGTGACTTGGGTTTTTGTATATGCATATTTAACTAAGGAATTTGTGGTGCCAACATAGCCGATCAAACCGCCTACGCTTACTGTCCTATTAGATACCATAGGAATCATTACTTTTAGATCTTGTACATATGAGTAAGTATAAGTATTTGTACTTTCGTAATATTCGCCACCTACTGTACCACCTTCAAGTATTCCTATCATACCACCAACATTAAATGATTGTGGTAACGATTCTACTGTATACAAAATATTAATATAAGAATCATCAAAACCTTTAACCGAGCAACCTTCTATTGTTCCTGCACAGCCACCTGCTAATGCACCAACATATTCGCCTGAAACAATTTTCACTCCTTCAATTGCAAGACCAGATATTTTAGCACCTGAGCCGATATATCCAAATAATCCAGCATACTTATTATAAGTGGTTATGTTAAGATTTGTTATTTTAGCATTGTTTGAAACTAAAAGAGTACCTGTAAATGGCGAATCTTTTGTTCCAATTGGAGTCCAATCTTCCACACTCGCTAAGTCAATATCTGCAATTATTTCATATGAACCACTTAAATTTTTGCGTATATCACTAAATCCCGATAATGTAGTAATTTCATTTGCTTTTTTAATTAAATTGGGGAAATCTGCTATTGAAGCGCCAGTATAATTAAGTACTGGAAAACCATTATTTTGCGATGCATCAACAATCCAAACATTAATAAAATCCCACATTTCAATTTCATCATAATAACTTCTGCATGCAGTAAAGGTTGATTGCTGTTTTAATGCTTCAATAGATTTACCGCTCGCGCTAAAATAATTATAATAAATAGAACCTGTATTCGAATCATTATAATCTGCAATGTTTGAAACTCCAATAACACCAGAATTTTTTGTTGAATCATAATAATTACCAAATATTCTATTGATTTCTAAGTTATCTTCTTCATCAAGATCAACATCGGGATGATTATAGTTAAATCCAATAATAGCACCCTTTGTAGTTAAAGTATTTCCTCCTGATACGACAGTAGTAGAATATGTGTTTTTTACAACACCATCAATAAAGGAAATATTTCCTGGGTTAGTATCATCATAAATATAAGAATTGTATGCAACAATACCGCCTACAAATGAACTTTCGTTTCTAACTTGAATAGCCCCGCCCGCCCCATTCATTGTGTATGCATTAATTATTATACCACCAAGATTTTTGCCTGCAAGACCACCAGCGTATGCTAATCCTACATCAGAATTACCTGCCAACACTGTAACGACTGCTGAAACGCGGTCAATTCTGGCTGTAGATGTAAGTAATCCACTTATAACTCTGGTTTCATTAAGACCAGTAATACCACCTGTACAAGTCTCATTAGATGATGTACTGTCAATTAAACCGGAAACTTGTGAACGCTCAATTGTTCCATGATTAATTCCGACAAAGGCACCTGCATAATCGTATGCACCTATAATGCTAACTTCGGTTAAATTTAAATTTGTAATTTTACCGCTTTGTGATAATGTATAAAATAAACCTGCGTTTTTCATATTGCCACTATCATTGTTAATCATATTAAGACCCGTAATAGTAAATCCATTACCATCTAATTTCCCTGAAAATTCAGCAATATTAGCAGTGCCTAGTGTATATCCAATAGGAGTCCATTCACTAGCAGAAATATTAAGGTCTACTGCCAATTTGTAATAAGCATTTAAAGGTCTAATAACATCGCCAGTTTCTAATGTTGATGTTCTTACACCAATATCTTTAAGGTCTTCCTCGCTATCAATAATAAAAGGATTAGATTCAGAGCCATCGGCAATTGTTATCGTGCTTGAAAGTGAAACAAAGTCTGCATTTGATGTAGTATAAGAAACTACATATGTACCACCCACAGTTGACATAAATTTTTTTGTTGTTGCATCGTATGTAATTCCATTTGGAAGCGTTCCTAAATCCCAAGTAGTTTTTGTTTTCTCTAAGTTAGAAGATACTTCCACGCTAAAATATTCATAAGTATTCACCGTAACAGAAGAAGGCGAAATAGTAAGAGTTTCTTTTTCTCTAAAAATAAAGAATAGACCTACAACGATAGCCAGCGTTACAACGAGTGATACTGCAAAAATTATAAACTTTTTCATATTAACTCCTCTCTATATAATTAATAAAATTTACTTAATATTATAAATCAAACATAACCATACAAAACAATTATATCTTATACTGATTTTAATGTCAATATGTGCTTTTAAAAAAAATTAACCAAAAAAACGCATTTCTGCGTTTTTAATTTTGTAATTTATTTTTCTAAACCAGTTTCTAGATTAGTTTCTTTACTCGTTTCTTTCGAAACTTTTTTAGAATTTATACCTTCGCCAACTACACGCCCTAAATCATCTGTATTTTCTTTACTCGTTTCTAATTGAGAAGTATTAGTTTTTACTATTTCTTTTTCATTTTCTTGAGTTTTACAATTACTTTTATCTTCTGTTAAATTTAGTTTTTGGGCTTCTTTTTTTGCTTGGACTTTTTTATTATGATGTTTAGTAACTAAAATACCGATAACAACGCTAGCCACTAAAAAAATCGGTGAAAGTATCATCAACAATCTATAAAAATTCATTATCATATATTTTTAACTCCTAAGGTTATTCACCAAAATGTTAATTACATATATAATATATCATTTTGAAAGGTATATGTCAATACACAATTTAATATTTTTTTATATAAACCCTAAACTTATTAATAGTGCTTCATTTACTTGGTTCATTATATGACTATCAAGCACGCCAATTTTTTCTTGCAATCGCCTTTTATCAATTGTTCTAATTTGTTCTAATAATATCACAGAATCTTTTGGAAGTCCATATTCTTTTGCGCTAATTTCTATATGAGTTGGCAATTTAGCCTTATTTATTTGGCTTGTAACCGCAGCCGCAATAATGGTGGGACTATATTTATTACCCACATCATTTTGCAATATTAATACTGGGCGGATTCCGCCTTGTTCACTTCCTATTACAGGGCTAAGATCTGCATAATACAGTTCGCCACGTTTAATTATCAAATTTCTCACTCTCCGATAAAAGTTTTTCGTACATAATTAGATCGTTATATTGTTGGTCTGCGAATTCGGGTGGGCGCAGATAAATTTTTTTATAATTATCCTCCGCATAAAACATTGTATGCTTCTTTTTAAAATAAATGTTCTGCACGCTATCTGTAATACTGATAGATTTATTTGCGGTAAATTTTGAAATTTGCTTATTTAAGCCTACATTAAGTTTATTTAAAAAATTACTCATATAATTTATCTCCTAAATTGCATTAATTATACAAAAAGTAAAAGGAAAGGTTGTTAAAATTTTACCTTTCCTTTTTATGTTGTGCAATTATTTTATTTTAATTATTTTTTATAAACTTTTAGGTTTTTATTTTTACATAATTACGCAAATTGCCGTAGCGATATTATCTGTATGTGAAATACTTACCTCAATTTGCGTTCCTAATTTTTCAAAAATTTTTAACGCTTGGCCATTTAATATCACATAAGGTGCTCCACTAACTTTATGCTTAATTTCTATATTTTTAAATCCTACACCCTCTCGCATAAGTCCTGTTTCTAATGCTTTTGCTGTTGCCTCTTTAAGTGCAAAATGTCCGCTAATTACTTGCGGGATATTTTTTCCGGGTTTAGAATTAAAATATTCAATTTCATTTGGAGTAAAACATTTTTCTAAAAATTTAATATTATTAACAAGTTTTATGAGTCTATTTGTTTCAATAATATCAATCCCAGTTTTCATCATTATCTCCATTTTTAAAATTAATATCATTAAACACACTCATAATTTGCGTGTGTTTAAAGCCCCTGCCTACTAAAAAGCGGTATAACTTGTCTTTGGTTTTGTAGTCGTAAACTTTGGCTTTCATATATTTTTTAATTGTGATTAATATAACTTCTTGTTGGTCGCCTAAATTTTCTAGTGCTTCGTTAACAATGTTACTATTAACTCCGTGCCTAGTTAAATTATAGGCAATTTTTTTATATCCCATACGCGACTTATTAATATCAATATAAACATTAGCATAATATTCATCATTAATATATTTGTATTCTTTTAATTTGGCTATTGCATTATTGATCGCTTCTGGCAAGTATTCTTTTTCTTTTAAATGCTTTTTTACTTCATATTCGGTTTTTAATCTAGCCGAAACATATTTTAGGGCAAACTCAAAACAAGATTTAACTCCACTATCTTTTAATATTTCGTTAAGCGTGCTTTGTGATAAATTTGTGCCTATTTTAACTCCAAACTTAACCAAAATTTCGGTTTGTACAACAGTACAAAACTCGCCATCACAAAATAGTGAAGCGAGTTCTTGGTTTTTAGGTTTTACTTTTATATCTGTTACAATTGGCATTTTATTTCTCCGCTAAAATAGGCTAAAAAGCAACCTTAATATGTGCTTTTTTACCTTTATGAATTACAAATTCTTTTTTATTTACGGGAATAGCATAATCGATTGAATTGATGTTTTCATCATCAACTTTTACTCCGCCACCTTCAATAAGTCTGCGTGCTTCACTCTTACTCGGTACTAATTTAAGTGTAAGTAAAATATCTATAATATTTCGTATATTTTTATCTATTTTAACTACTTCCATATTGTCGGCATTGTCGGAAAAAGCGGCTCTTGCCTGCATTTGTGCTTTATTTGCTTCCGCCTCGCCACGCACAAGGGCAACAATTTTGTATGCCAAAATTTCTTTTGCATGATTTATGCGTTCATCTTTATACTTTACAAGTTCTTTAATAGTTTCTAAATCAACTTCGGTAAGCATTTTAAACACATTTTCCACATCGCTATCTTCAACATTTCTAAAATACTGATAAATATCATATGCACTCGTTTTTTCTTCGGATAAATATAATGCACCTTTTGCGGTTTTACCCATTTTAACGCCATCAGCATTTAAAAGCAGTGGCACAGTAAACGCAAACGCTGGCTTATCTTCTTTTCTTCTAATTAAGTCCTCGCCCGCCAAAATGTTTGACCATTGATCATCGCCACCAACTTCTAACTGACAGCCATAATGCTTAAACAAGTACCAAAAATCATATGCTTGCATAGGCATATAATTAAATTCTAAGAAAGATAATCCAGTTTCTAGTCTTTTTTTAAAGCAATCTGTGGCTATCATACGGTTTACCGAAAGAGTAGAGCCAATTTCTCTAATAAATTCTACATAATTAAGTTTTAAAAGCCAATCTGCATTATTTACCATAATAGCAGCATTCTTGCCTTCAAAACTCAAATAATTTTTTAATTGCTCGCCAATTTTTTGAGCGTTTATCATGATTTGCTCTATGGTTTGCATTTTACGCATATCAGTTCTACCTGATGGATCGCCAATAAGCGCTGTACCGCCACCAACCAAAATAATAGGACGATGCCCCATTTTTTGAAGTCTTCTCGCAACCATAACAGGCACTAAATGCCCAACTGTTAAACTTTCGCCAGTAGCATCAAAACCCATATAAAAAGTTACAGATTTTTCACCTAATAATTTTTGTAAATCTTCTTCAAAAACTGTTTGTTTAACCAAATCTCTTTTTTTAAGTTCTATAAGTGCATTCATATCAATTTCCTTACTATATACATTTAATAGCAAAGTATATCACAATTACATTAATCGGCGCAACTGATTTTTAAAAGGGGCACCAAACATTTACTCTTGTACGACTGCTTTGCAGTCTAACAAGCGTGTTTGAGTTCCCCTCTTTAACCGCGGAATTAATTCCGCTAATCCCCTCCGCTAATAAGTTGCACTCTAAAAATTCAAGCTAGGCAAAGCCCAGTTATTCATTTTTAGAATGCCATTTGCTCCCGCAAATGAATAACTTTTCTATTAAAAAGTACAGCAAAAATTTGTTGTGTGTTTACAATAATAGGTTTAAAAAGTGAAGAACGGCTTAAAAATCCCTAACTTTCTGCTACTTCACTTTTCTAGATTAACTATAATAGAAAAACCACAGGTAAAGTTTTAACTCATTTGCGACAGCAAATGGCATACAAAAAATCTGGGTCGGGGTTTCCCTGACTTAAAGATTTTTTGTATGCAACTTAAAAACGGAGGGGATTAGCATTTTTATCAAAAATGCGGTTAAAGAGGGGAACCAAAAACGCTTGCAAGCACTTTGTGCGTACAAGCGTTAGTTTTTGGTGCCCCTTTTAATTACTCGGTTAGCATTTTTAGTACCATTTCTTTAATTTCTGAGTTTTTGCTTAATTTATCAGCGACTTCTTTTACTGTGTCATTTTTTATATTTTGAACAAATTCTTCATGTTCTTGAATTGCTTCATATGTAAGTGGATTGCCACAATTAACGCAATATTTTTGGTCATACTCTCCATTATCGGAGATTAACATACCACAAGTAGCACATGTAATAACATCATCTTTTTCTGTAATGCCTAACATTTGATTTCTCCTTTATTTTATACCGCAACATCTTTGTTTTCAGTTTTTGCCTCTGTCATTGCTTTTTTAATTACATCTTGTGTTTCGTTGCAAATTGCTTGTGATACTATATCTTTTTGCTTTTCTTCAAATTTTGTTTTTGTTTCAATTTGGCTTTGTGCAATCAAATCAGATATAATTGGTTGCGTATTATCAATTGCTTGTTCAGCAAGTATTGTTTGATAGTCAAGACAATCTGTTTGTAAATGCGGTTGATTATTTTTATACATTGCTGATTCGTTTTGTTTTATTTTTGACGGTTGTCTTAATTTTACACGATACAATCTAAGATTAGAATTTGGATTACTCAGATTTCCGCAAGAAATTGTGGCAATATTTCGAGTAACCGTTTCTCCTTTATCTAAAATTGTTTGATAACCTTTGGCTAAAAATTCATCACCCAAACGAGTTCCTACTATATTAATACGAGCACCAGCAACTTTCTTTTCGGGTATATACTCAATTTGATTTCTTGCACTACCACGCTTTCCTAATGTTTTTGAATAACCAAATCTAGCCCCTACAAAATCTACTTCTTTTGTACCTTGTACTCGCATTTTATAATTGACTACACCATAATTATTTAGTGTCATTAGTCTATCCATGTTATTGTCAATAATGGCACTACCATTTTTGTCTTTTTGTGTTAATTTATTATATTCTTCTGCTGTAAATAATTTTATTCCTAATTTACTTGCAATCATTGCCATTAAATCATATCCATCAACCCTCAAAGAACGTGCTTCTTCAAGTCCTATATAAAAACCTTGTATATTGTCTTTAATAGGTAATAATAGATCTGCTAATGCAGTGGTTAAGTTTTGATAAATATAAGCATTTTTTTCGTTTTGATCACCTTTGCTAAAAGCAGTTTTACAGTAATCAGTATTAGAAAATAAATTTTTCATTATTGCAATATCAATAGTTTGGAAAAAATCACCAATTATAAGGACTTTGCAATTTGGTCCAAGTTTTTTAATTGTTTCAATTTTATTCTTGATATCAACAATACTAGGAGTATTTTTTAAAACATATTCAATTTTTTTAACTTTTAATTCTTCTATTGCCTCTTTTTCTTCTTCATCCTTTTTTTTGCCTTTCATTGGTTTTTTAAAAATTTCATAGCCTTTTTCTGCAAGTCTAATGTCATCTTGACCAATATTTAAACCAGACCAAGGTGCAAAAATAATTTCATTGTAAATACCATTTTTTTGAGATAAATCTTGTGGAATGTATTTTAATTCGGCTTCTTTAAATACAAAAGGAACTATTTTTTCGCAGAATAATTTATATGTTAAACTCATTTCCTCGGTAGAATTATAATTGCGATTCTCTAATTCTTTTAAATATTTCTTTAATGTTTCATATATTAAAACAAGTTTTTCATTAACAATATCGCGTTCGTTGACAATATCATGCACGACTTTACTTTTTTTACCTGTTTCATCAGGTATTACCATACACCTAATAAGTTCAGTATTTGCAATTTCGCCTGAAGCACCAAAACCCATTCTAGTACCCCAGTCAGCATTTGATTGCGTAGTACCTGGGTTTACTGTCATACTAGTATCTGTAACAACTGTACCATTTGATTGTATAACAGATGTTTTACTTGTAGCACTGTATGATATGTGACTATCAGCAACTATACTTAAACGCACACCCCTAGCGGTAGAACGATTTAAAGCCGTATCTGCTTGTGCAATATCGCGCGGAGTTTTATCTCCATGTGAAAGTTCTATTGGATATGGAATTTCTCTGCCTTGACATAGGGGATCATCAAATTTTAAAGTTAATACACAACGATCTTTTGCATATAGACAGTGTGGTTCTTTTGTTCTATACGGTCCTTTTTCAGCATCACTAAGCATTTCATTATAAACAAATTTTGTTGCGTCCATACCGGAGTTTTTATATACAGATTCATCATGATTTCCGCTAACCATTGCTATTTGTTTCTTTTCAAGTTTATATTTTTTAATTCTATATACATGCATATCATACTGACGATATGCTGGCATTGTGGCAGTCATAGGATTACGCTTTCCATTAGTCAAATCAAACTGTCCCCAGTCGCCCAAATTTACAATTCCTAAGAGATCATCAGTAAAATAAGAATCCAGTTTATAGCCTTCTTCAATAATTTCGGGTCTTGCATTAGATTCATGCTCATCACTGTTTGCTTTTATATAGTAAACTGTACCTTTAACTTTCTTTTCCATTACTAGTGATGAATTGGAATTAACAAAATGCTCAGTAAGATAATTGTCCACAGAATTCATCAAATTCTGCTCATGTTTGATACTGTTTTTTAGTGCCATATACCCTCACACAAATAAAATTTTTTCTATTAAGTTGTAATTTATTATACTAAAAATTTAGTCAAATGTCAATACACATTAATGCACAATGTTTAGATAATTAAAAATTGCAAATTTCGACAAAATATTACAAAGCGAAAAGACTGGTTACATAGGCTTGAATAAAGCATTTGAATTATTTTTTTATAAAAATTTCATTTTTAAAATCTAGGCAAAGTGTACAATTTTGTCTAATACACAATAGAATGTATAATGTAAAATTGTGAACAAATATATTAATTTTACATTCTAGATTTTACATTTTTTTATCTGCATTTATTTTTGCGGAGAAATATTTCCAAGGCGTTTCTTCTACCGGTGGATAAACGATAAATACCATTTTTTCTTTTGTAGTCGGGTGTGCAAATCTAAGTTCATATGCCCATAACGCCATATTCCAACCCTTAGCAATATCTCCCTTGTATTTGGCATCGCCAAAAACTGGATAGCCAGCATTAGCGAGTTGTACTCTTATTTGATGACTTCTGCCTGTATATAATTCTACTTCAAGTAGTGAAAGTTCACCTTTGCTTTCTAGCACATGATAATCTAGTTCGGCGCGTTTTGCACCTTCGGCATATTGCGAAACAATACTAACCGTATTTGTTCCCTCATCTTTTTTAAGATAGTTTACAAGTTTTACTCGGCTATCTTTTGGAGTGCCAATAACAACAGTTAAATATTTCTTTTCAAACCCACCTTCTTGAATTGCGGCGCACAATCTTTCTGCCGATTTAGAAGTTTTAGCAAAGACCATAACTCCGCCGGTAGGTCTATCCAGCCTATGCACTAGTGCTAAAAATACATTCCCTGTTTTATTATATTTTACTTTAATATACTGTTTAAGTTCGTTAAGCAAATCGGGATCTTTGCTTGCATCTTCGCAAACCGCTAAATTTTGCGGTTTAATTACTACTAAGACTTGATTATCTTCATAAATAACCCTAACTTTTTCACTAATTTCAGCCTTGTTAATTATTTCTGTCATACTAATCTCCCAGTTTACTTTACTTGCCAAATTGCAGTTGCCCCGCAAGGTAATATCATATTTTTTTCTTCGGTAGGAAGACAAATTTCATCTGCTTGCACTGTGCCTTCAAAATTTTTCATTGCAAGTGTTAAAATATTATATAAAGCAGTCGGCTGTAATCCTGTTGTATAACTATTTAAAAGAATAAACAAGGGTTTATCCGAAAGCACATTTGTGCAAAGATTTACAAGGTCAAAAACTTGTTCCTCAATTTTCCAGATTTCGCCACTTGGACCTCTACCGTAATCCGGCGGGTCCATAATAATACAGTCGTAACGCTTACCGCGTTTAATTTCACGGTCAACAAATTTTTTGCAATCGTCTATAATATAACGTACATTTGCATTTTTTAACCCAGAGAGTTCTATATTTTGTTTACAGCGTTCTACCATATTTTTTGAAGCATCAACATGGCATACTGACGCACCCGCACTTACACATGCGACTGTTGCGGCGCCTGTATAACCAAATAAATTTAGCACAGAAATAGGTCGGTTTGCCAAATGTATAGCATTAATCATGTAATCCCAATTTGTTGCTTGCTCCGGAAAAAGTCCTGTATGCTTAAAGCCCATTGGCTTAATTATAAATTTTAAATTTCGCCAGCCAATAATCCATTCTTCCGGCATAGGTTTTAAATTTTCCCATTTGCCTCCGCCCGTAATACTGCGCAAATAATGTGCGTTAAGGTCTTTAAACTTGTTGAGTGCTGTGTTAGCCGGCCAAATAACTTGCGGGTCGGGTCTTAAAAGGTAAACCTGCCCCCACCTTTCCAGTTTTTCACCAAAGCCGGTTGCTAAAACTATATAATCTGTCCACTCAGTATTAATTCTCACTCTAATATCCTAATTTAATAATTTTCCAAAATTTTGTTCATATCAAGCACATCTGCTGTCGTAATTATTCCAATGGCTTTTTCTGCACGATTTCCAGTTTTAGTAATTATTATTGCGGTTAATTTTCGATTTTCATCAAATAAATTTAGTGCTTTTTCCAGTGTTAATTGTGCATCTTTCACAACATAATAAGTTTCATAATCTCTTTCACTTACAACTTCTTCAATATTTGTATTTGAAAGATATTCTTCCGCATTAACACCATTGCTTAATTTTTGTCCTAATAATTTTATAATGCGATTTGCATTTGCTACACCAAGTAAAGAACTATCTTTATAAACTGGAAGATTGCTATAACCAGTAGTAGATATAAGAGTAATAACTTTTTTTATTTTTGAATTAAAATCCACTGAATAAACCGAGTTTTTACAAAGCGATTGTAAAGCAAGTGGCGGAGTAGAAATAAGTTTTGCAATTTTTTCAATTTCTTCTACAATATCCTCATGCGGTTCTGCAATAATATATTGGTCATCGCCTCCGTGAATAATGGCGTTGCGAAGTCTAGAATAGTCAATTAAATCATCTTCATATTTTCTAATAAGAGAACTTTGTCCAACACTTCGTCTAATAACATCACTAAAAGAAATATTTCGTTTAAAATTATAAATTGTACGCAAGGTATGGTCAATAGTGTTATAAGCGTTAATAAAACGCACGGCTCCGTTTTTTATCAAATGCAATCACACTCCCTTATAATATTTTTAATTGTAACATAAAAGCAATAATATTACAAATAATTAACCATTTTTATTATTTAAATATTAATATTTTTAGTCAACAATAAAATTTGTAATTTAAAATTAAATTTTATAGTTGCAATTATTATTAATATACTTTATAATATTATGCCGTGCTAGATGGAGAGTTAGCGGTGCTCTGTACCCGAAATCCGCTATAGCGGGGTTGAATGCTTTATTCGGCCGTATATTTTAAAAACAGGCAAATAATTTACATCGTTGATGTTAAGGTCTTGTGCAATCGTTTGCTGTGAACCGTGTCAGGACCTGACGGTAGCAGCACTAAGCAGATTTAGCGATGTGCCACAAGGAAACTTTAACGGAGTTGTATTTATTTGTACTACTTAGAATGTATTGTCAACATAATGATGCACGGCAAATTTAAAAATAAAAAAGACAGGTTTTAACCTGCCTTTTTGTATAAAAGCATCTAATTTTTTGCGCAGAAAAATTTATTAAACTGATAAAAATTTTAGAATTTATTTCTTTTCAATTTTTTCAGCCTTTTCTACTTTTATCTCTTGTTTTGCTTCTGGTTTAATCTCGGTTTTTTTGCGCCTATACATTTTTGTAAATCCATTTATCAGATAAATAATAGCAAAAACAGTTACAGCAATTAAAACAACATAAGCAGTAATCGATAAAATATCACCCCACATATTTTCCCATCTCCTTTTATGAATGTATAAGATATATTACACTACAAAATCATAATAAGCAACTATTTTATATATAACAATAAATCTGTCTATGCATTTATTTGACTTAATATAGATATTATTATACTATATTTAATAGGAGATTATATGTTATATGGATACAATGCTTAAAATTACAAATGTTTCAAAAACTTACTCAAAGGGTTTAATTAAAGCGGTAGATAACCTTAATTTAGAAGTTAAATGCGGAGAAATTTTCGGTTTTATTGGTCCAAATGGTGCTGGAAAATCCACTACAATAAAAATGATTACGGGGATTTTACCATTTGAAATCGGAACTATTGAAGTTTGCGGAATTGATATAAAAAAACACCCTCTTGAAGCAAAAAGTTGTATCGGATATGTTCCGGATACGCATTCCGTATACGAAAAACTAACAGGTAAAGAATATTTAAACTTTATGGCAGATATGTATAATGTAAGTTTACATGACCGTAAAGATCGATGTGATGAATACTTAAAATTGTTTAATTTATTAGATGCAGTAAATAATCAAATTCGCACCTATTCGCACGGTATGAAACAGAAACTAATAGTAATAGGCGCATTACTTCATAACCCAAAATTGTGGATATTAGATGAACCGCTTACGGGTTTAGACCCACAGAGTTCATTTGAACTAAAAAAACTGATGCAATTTCATACCAAAGATGGAAACACTGTTTTCTTTTCTTCTCACGTGCTTGAAGTGGTAGAAAAATTAGTTAATTCTATTGGAATTATTAATAAAGGCAAACTGATTTTTGAAGGCGATTTAGAAAAACTAAAAAAATTAGACAAAAATCAATCTCTTGAAGAAGTATTTTTAAATATTACAAAAGGCGATAATGAATAATGAAAAAATTATTGCAACTTATTGCTATTCAAATTAAAAATCAATTTAGGCTTAGTTCTAAAATTAAACCAAAATATGTTCCATTAGTAATTTTGGGGCTAGTACTAGCGTTTGCGCCACTTATTGGTTCGGTAAGTGTTTTAATGTACTTTTTTGGGCAATCCGCAATTCAAATTGGAATTGCCCCGCAATTTTTAACAGTTATGTTTTTAGGGGTGCAATTTGTAACAATTTTCTTTTCTGTACCAACATTATATTCATTATTATATAGTAGTAAAGATAGCGAATTTTTATCAGGCCTGCCAATTAAACCTTCTCAAATATTTTTTAGCAAAATGGTTATTACTTATTTAACCGAAATTGTAATAACATTATGTTTATTACCACTACTAATAGCATTTGGAATTGGATCAAATGTTTCAGCATTATTTTATATAATTTTGCCATTTGTTGTTTTAATATTGCCGGTACTTCCTTTACTACTTTCAGCAATTTTAACAATTCCGCTAATGTATATCGTATCTTATTTTAAAAGAAAAGCAGTATTAGCCTCAATATTCATATTACTTATCACAATGTTTATATTTGGAGGATATCTATATTTTGTGTATTCAATGACAAGTATAATACCCGATGACCCGAGTCAAATAAATTTGACCGGAATTGTAACGACTTTTACTTCAATCGCTAAAATAATTTTTTTTGACTATGCTTTTGCAAATGTTTTACTATTTAATGGAAATATTTTTTTAAATCTTTTAGTGGGATTGGGCACAAACTTAGTAATTCTTATATTATCTTTGTTGGTAGCATCAAAATTTTACGAGAAAGGCGTATCCGCACAATTACAGCATTCCATTAATACCAATCAAAAAGTACAAGAATTTGTGAGCAGAACTACTTTAAAAAGTTTAATTATTAAAGATTTTAAAGAAATATTAAAAAATACATCACTAATGTTTTATTGTTCATTCAGTATCATTTTTACTCCACTATTTTTAATTTTTTATTTAGGAAGTCAATCAATTGGCAGTACTGTATCTAGTAATATTAACTTAACTCCTCTAACTACATTTGCATTTATTTTGATGCTTGCTGTTGGTATGAATTATGTGGCTACATGCTCAATAACGCGTGAAAACAATTCAATTTATATTTTAAAAATAATACCAGTGAGTTATAAAACAATACTGCAATCAAAACTCATTTTAGGATTTTGTTCTTCGTTAATATCGGTATTTGTTTCAATATTAATGGCAGTGATATTTTTAAACATTAATGTTTTACTTGCATTAGTTATGTTTATTGCACTAGCAATTTTATCCTATGCATTCACCTGTTTAGCACTAGACATTGATATTAGAAAACCAAGACTAAACTATACGAGTATTACAGAAGGAATTAAAAACTCTCCATCTTCATTGACCTCAATGTTTAGTGCTATGGGTTTAACAGTTGTATTTGGCGCTATATTTGCATGTGGTTATTTTTATATTTCCAATTATATGAGTATGGTGCTAACCAATATTATTGTATGGGTTTTCATTTACGCCATTTCAATTATCTTAGCGGTTGTATTTCATAAAAACCTATATAAAAATGCAGAACAAAAAATTGAGAATATTTTTATATAATTTTTTAAATATTTTTATATAATTTTTGATTAAAAAAACGGCATTTTTTCCGTTTTTTTAATCAATTTGCCAGTCAATCGGCTCTTTATTTAAATTTTTAAGTATTTCATTTGCCTTAGAAAAATGTTTGCAACCAAAAAAACCATTATATGCCGAGAGTGGACTTGGGTGTGGTGCATATAGGACAAAATGTTTACTTGTGTCTATGTTTTTTCCTATTTCTTTTGCGTTGGCGCCCCAAAGCATAAATATTATCGGTTCTACCCTTTGATTTAATACATTCATAATTGCGCTTGTAAAGTTTTCCCAACCTTTTAACCTATGAGAATTAGCCTGTCCTGAGCGAACTGTAAGAACGGAATTAAGCATAAGCACGCCTTGCTTTGCCCACTTTTCCAAGTTTCCGTGTTTTGGAACTATACAATTTAAATCCGATTTTAATTCCTTGTAAATGTTTTGTAATGATGGCGGAATATCAACGCCTTTTTGAACCGAAAAACAAAGCCCATGTGCTTGATTTAAACCGTGATACGGGTCTTGTCCTATAATAACCACTTTCACATTAGCATATTTTACATAGTTCAATGCGTTAAAAACTTGTTCGGGTTTGGGATATATTGTTTGGCTGTAATATTCTTGCTGTAAAAAATCTGCCAAGCACTTATAATAAGGTTTGTCAAATTCAGGTTTTAATATTTCATACCAATTTTTTGTTATCGTAAACATTGTTCTTTCCGCCTAAAATTTATAAATATTAACTGCTTACTTCGCAAGTATTTTAATTTTAGTTATTTTACATTAATTTGTCAATAGTGACTGAAATGCACAATTATAGTTTTGCACCAAATTCTATACAACGCATAGACTCATCGCTTTCGGGTGCATATTGCACAGTAATACTGCCAACAATATTTGCGCCATAACTTTTCATACGATTAGTCCATTCTGCCATAAATTCTCCGCCACCCCAACCATATGAGCCAAAAAGTGCAACTTTTTTACCTTTTACAAAACTTTCAATTTCGTTTATATAAGGCTCCATTTCGTATTCTTCAATAACTTCGGCTCCCATTGCTGGTGAACCAAGTACCAATATATCTGCTTCTTTTGCATTAACTACCGTTGCGTTAGATACATTTAAAACATTAACCGAATGTCCCGTTCCTAACGCACCTTTTGCAATTAAATTTGCCATTTGTTCTGTATTACCTGTACCGGACCAATAAATTATATTAACTTTTGCCATATTTTCTTTCCTTTCCTTATACTTTCTTATACTTTTTTGATTTTATATATCTGTTTGCCATAGTAGCCGCAACTGCGCCATCTGCACAAGCAATTACAATTTGTTTAATTACCGACTCTCGCACATCGCCTGCCACATAGATACCCGAAATATTTGTTTCCATTTTGTCATTTGTTAAGATATAACCATTTTTATTAAGCGTAACGATATTTTTAACAAGTTCTGTATCCGGACCTCTGCCGACTGCAATAAATAAACCGTTTATATCTAGTTGTTTTTGATTACCAGTGTTTAAATTTTCAATTTTAATACCACTAAGTTTATTTTCACCTAAAAGTTCTACTATTTTACAGTCCATAATTTTTTCAATTTTATTAAAGGTATTGAGAGTACTTATGAGTTCTTCATCGGCTTTAAACCTATTTTGTCTATGAATTATATAAACTTTTTTTGCAAAACCCGCTAAATATATTGCATCATCAATAGCGGTATTGCCACCACCGACAACTGCAACAACTAAATCTTTGAAGAATGTTCCATCACAAACAGCACAATAACTTATACCCGCCCCAATAAACTCTTGTTCGCGAGGTAGCCCTAAATTACGGGCAATCGCACCCATTGCAAGAACAATGGTTTGTGATGTAAATGTACCGTTTGAAAAAGTTTCTACTCTTTTTGTATCGCCAATTAAATCTAATGATTTAATGTCATCATAAACAATAACTGCACCAAGAGAAATTACCTGTTCGTGCATCTTAATGGTTAATTCCACCCCGCTTATAGAAATAAATCCGGGATAGTTTTTAATATCAGGAATAGTAAGTGTTTGCCCACCTATATTTTGTTTTTCTATTATAACAACTTTTAAACCCGCTCTTAGTCCATACATAGCCGCAGTAAGTCCGCTAGGTCCACCACCAACAACAATCAAATCGTAGTTTGTATTCATTTTAATCCTCTTATAAATATTTGAAAACTATATAAATATATTATGCAGTATTTTACCACATAAGCAATATAAAATCAAATAGTTTTGTTTGGACTAATTTCACTATTCACCATTCTTCACTGTTCACTCTTCATTATTTATTTTATTGGAGCAAAGTGACCCACCATTTTTCATTCTTAGTTCTTAATTCTTCACTAAATTAAAAATCCATTCGCAACGCGAATGGATTTTTAATTTTAACGTTTGCTATACTGAGGTGCTTTACGGGCTTTTTTTAGCCCATACTTTTTTCGTTCCTTTATTCTGGAATCGCGAGTAAGATAGCCTGCCTTTTTAAGTTCGGCTCTATAAGTATCACTTACTAATAAAAGTGCTTTTGAAATTGCGTTTCTAATGGCACCGGCTTGTCCAGAAAAGCCACCGCCGAAAACTACTGCAAATACATCTAATTTATTTAATGTTTGAGTAAGTTCCAGTGGTTGTTTTGCAACAATTGGAAGAGTCCCTATCGGAAAATATTCTTCAATATTTCTGTTATTGATAGTAATAACTCCACTACCGCTAACTAATTTTACTCTTGCAACGGACTTTTTTCTTTTTCCTGTTGCTTCAAATTTTTCTATTTTTACTGATTTACTTGTCTTAACTTTTTTTGTAACAGGCTTTTCTTCTTTAACCTCTGCTACTTTTTTAACTTCAACTTCGGGTTTAACTTCGGGTTTAACAGACTTTGAAACTTTAACCTCTGCTACTTTTTTAACTTCATCTTCGGGTTTAATTGCATCAATAGCAACCTTTGGAGTAGCGATTTTTTTTATAGCAGGTTTTTCCGCCTTTATTTCTGTGGTAACTTTTGGTTTACTTTTAGTTTCTGTTTTTTTAACAGAAACTTTTTTTTCTACTTCACCTTCTATTTTAGGTGCAATTTTTTTAAGTGGTTTTTTTACTGTATCAACAGTTTCGCCTACTTTTGTTTCTACGGTTGTCATTATTATTTAACGCCTCCCTTTAATATTGTCATCTTTGGTTGTTGTGCTTCGTGATTGTGATTTGCATCACCGAAAACTCGTAAACGAGTTAACATTCTTTTACCTATTGCGTTTTTTGGAAGCATTCCTTTAACTGCAAGATAGACAGCAAATTCTGGACGCCTTTCCATAAGTCTGCCGTATTTTTCTTCTTTCATTCCACCTGGAAATTTGCTATGATGACGATATATTTTTGTTTCAAGTTTATTACCTGTTAAAACTACATCTTTACAATTAATTATAATAACATGATCTCCTGCATCTACATTTGGTGTAAAAGTAACTTTGTCTTTACCGCGTAGTATTGCAGCAACTTGGCTAGCCAGTCTGCCTAAGGGCATACCGCTTCCATCAACTATACGCCATTCGCGCACAATATCTTCTTGTTTAGCCATATAAGTTTTCATTTAAACTTAACCTCCGAATTATTTAGAAATATATATATTATATTTTGAATTAAGAAATGCATACGTAAGGGGCTAATTCACATCTACATACCAAATTGACTTGTGTATTATAATATAAACAATCCATATTGTCAAGGCTTTTACAATTAAAAAAGTTAAATATAAAAGCCCGCATACAAAAATTGAATACGGGCTTTTAATGTTAATGATTTAATGATTAATCAAGTGTTAAGCCAAACATTTGTGCTATAAGATCTTCATTTTCGTATACACCTGAATTTAAATAATTTTGAACCTCGGTTGCAAATGTAGAATCAAGTGTAATTGCGTTTGTCCCCTCTTCTGCTGTGTCGTTTATAAGATTGAGAACTACTGGGGAATCTGCCAATGAACCTACTAAATTTTCGGCGGTTATTGTGTTACCGGTCATTACTGTTAATAATGATTCTAAGCCTTGCGATTCTTCTGTAAAGTTAAGAGCATCTTCACCTAGTATTTCATCTAATGTAACACCAAGTTCAGCATTATCAACAAGTTGACTTACCAGCGCGGTTACATCACCCTCATCATTCATTGCATCAAGACCTGCAAGTCCTTCTACAACAGCGGTTATTTGGTCTTCGGTAGCAACAAGCGAGCCACTTTCATCGTATTCATCTAAAATAACGATTAAACTTAATGCTGCCCCAACGGCTTCTGCATTATCTTCTACGGTCAGGTCCACATCATCAATAAAAGTTAAATCAAGATTATCACCCATTTCACTTTCAAGTACAGCACCAATTAACTCACCTACAACAGTACTGTTACCATTATTTTCAAGATAGGTTACTAAATCAGTAGTATAAAAGTCAATTTCATTAGTGCTTTCATCTTCCATATTAGCAAGTAATGTAAGTGTTTCTCTTACAGCCTGCAATTCATCTACCCAGTCAATCGTGTCTAATTCGGTAGGGTCAATTTGAATTTCGCTTGCAATTTCTTCTGGAAGAATTTTGCCAATAAACGCATCGCCAAGAAGCACTTTATTAATTAAATCTTCGTAAACACCATCAAATAAAGTCATATCTCTTAAAGCATTAAGTGCGAGTCCCAAATTATCAAGCCCCATTGCATCAAGTACAGCATCATCTGTAAAATTGGAATCCTCTGTTAAATCAGACATTGCAAATGCAAATTGTTTAATATTAAATAGCATTTCACCTAAAAGTTCAATGTCTTCTGAACTAAGTTCCGCGATATTAGTAGCATATACCACATCAAGTGTAAGTTCTCTATTTAATAGTTCAATCATAATATTTAATATATCAGGGAAATACTCATTAATTGTAGGAGCCGCAAATAAATCTTGAATCATTGTTACCACTGTTGTTTCAGTTAAAGATTCAAGAGTTGTAAATAATGAATCTTGATCGGTAACATCTAAGAAACCATTAACTCTAAGACTAATTACAACATCTAAAAGTTTATTGATATCGGTTTTTAATTCAACTACATCAAAATCATCAAGTTTTAAAATTAACTTGTCAAGTAAAAGATCTAACTGAGTTAAATCTGGTGTATCAAAATTGCCTATTTCAACAGAAGCAACTCTTGCAACCTGATAAATAAATTCTTTTACAAGCGATGAGTTAAACGCAGAAGTTACCACAGTTTTAATTGCTTCAATGTCAATTTCTGCAATATTCATTTCGCCAGTATCATAATTATATGCTTCCATTACATCTAAAACTTCGTAAGCAAGATTTTGAAGTGAAGCAATTTCAGTTGCCCAATTAATTGTCATAAAGTCAATAAATTCAAGTCCATTTGTATCAATATCGGTAGCAATGGAATCAGGTAAAACGCTGAGTCCGATTTGTGGATTAAGAAGAATTTGATTAAATAGCGCTTCATAAATCGGTGATACAAGTTGCATACTTCTTAAAGTGTTAAGCACGGTGCCTAATCTAGAAATATCAATATCAAGTCCATTTAACATATCAGGAGTAAATTCTTCAATATTATCTATTGAACAATAATAATCATAAACTTCAAATCCTAATTCTTTAAGGTTAAAGAATATTGTCCCAAAACTTTCTATCTCATCGTCCCAATCAAGAGTAGCGGGATTAATAAGTGCAATTGAAACACCTTGCTCACCAAACTGTCTATTAAGAGCACCGATGCCAACATTAACGACATCAGGGAAAAGTGTTTTTAAAGTTTCAGAACCAAAGAATGCACCAACTATTTCAGTTACTACTGTTTGGTCATACACATCAACGGTTTCTAGTACAAAATCTAGAATGCTTGTGTTGCATCTTCTTGTGCTACTTGGTTGTCTGTGTCAATTGCAGATTGAAGATCCTCTAAGTATGTGCCTGTTGTTGCAAACGCAAACAAGTCGTGATCTTGAAGGACTTTAAGCAGATGAACAACTGCAAGTATATCTGATTTAAGATTTTGCATATTTGATTCACTTAAATTATTAAGAGCATCATCAATTAATGTCTCAATTTCAGCAAGTTCATTTTGTGTAACTTCCGGATAATCAGTTCTAACAAAATCTGCAACATATGCAAGTAATTGGTCACCCAGAACATTTACCGATCCTGATTTAAATACATTATTAATAAGTGCTTCAATTTCAGTATAATTTAAAGTAGCAAATAATCGTATAATGCCAGTTTCATTGAGTTCATCAATATTTAACAAGTCGTTATCTTGTATTATTTTACTTGCCTGCACATATGTATCGGTAACAAGTTTTGCTTCATCAAAGAATCTTACTTTTGTCCCCTCAACTTCAATAGTTGCAAGTTGATTAAATACATAATCATTAACTGCATCTAATTTTGTAGCCTTAATGGCTGTTACAAAGAAAGAATCATTGTAACTATAAATATAATCAATCATTTCTTGATCGAGCCCTAAAACATCTTTTAAAAAACTAAAACTCTCTTCTGCTGGTTCCTCTTCGGCAGCATACGAAGCAAGCGCAACCGGTTGGTCTATGCTAAGTAAAAGAGTATTAATAGAAGTTAAAGGCATAAACAATACCATAACAAGAACAAGTCCTTGAACAGCCCCCACAACACCACCAAAAAAACGATGTTTATTTTGTTTATAAAATTTTTCCTCATCTTTTTTCTGTTTTGGAATAAGAAAGTGTGCAAGCATTGCATATATTGGATAAGTCAAAAATTTAAATAAATAAACGCCCAATATAAACACAACAATGTTTACAATTACAAGCGGTAGTTGCTGAGCATAAGACAGTAATGCTGGATTTGCATTAAGGAAATCGCTAATTTCAGCATTGCCTTCTATGAAACTCATCATAAGATTTTGTAAACTTGTAACAGTTATCCCATTAATCTCTAATGGGTATATAGTGGAAATATCAAAATTTACTAAAAAATTTGATATTGTAGGTGCGGCGTATAACATAACTGCACAAATTGCAAGTACGAATACTAGACGAAATGTAGATTTATACAATCCCCTGCCAACACCCCACAAAAAACCAATAAATATCATAGCCCCAACAAAGCAGTTAATTATCAAAGTTATTAATTGTGGACTCATTTTTTACTCCTTCTGCATAATTATATTATGCATTTTTTTAGTATATATCGCACTATTAGTATCAATTTTAAAATACAAATAAAATAATTTTAAAATTTGTGTGCAAATATACAATTAAGCGTAATGCCATACATACTTTATGTTACTATTAAATTTTAGATAAGTCAAATAAAAAATATATAGTATTTTCATAAAAAATAGGTTATTTAAAAAAATTTTGTTTATATTTTTTAATAAACTATTTTCTATACTTATTTATTTTATACGAAAATAGTTTTTTTATAATTTTTATTTAGTATATATTATTACAACAGTGTGTATATATACAAGAATATTATATTGGATTATTTTAGTCAAATAATACTAACAAAAACAGAGAATTTACTCTCTGCTTTTCATACATAATTATTCAATTTCTACAATTTCTACGGGCTGAACAAAGTCATAATCGTATACAAGTTGTAGTGTTAATGTATCAGGTACAAGCCCTGATTTTCCTTGTAAAATATAATTTTTTATAGGGTTGGCAAAGATACCCGCCATTAAAGAACCAAACCAACCTACTTCTTGTGTCTTACCCAAATGGTATTGATAGAAGAAAAGAGGACAGTCAATATTAATATAATATGGCAATTTTTGATTCATTGAAAAGTTTTTAGAAAATTCTATTGCCCAATTAATAAAAGGCATAATGTCAATACCTTCAATTGTGTAAACCATATCTTTTACAATTATTTTTTGACCATTAATTAATTTTAAAACATAATTAATGATCCCAGAATACTGGCTTAATCTTAAAGTTGGTAACTCCGTAATATCTTGTATAAATGTATTAAACGCTTTATCTTTATCCATGTATGCTACCAACGTTGTAAGATTTTGAATTTGTTGCGCACTCATATCTGCGTATTCGTTCAAACTGAAATCTACAAAATTAAACACAATATCAAATAATGTATCAAAGTAAACTGCACTTGTGAACAAGTTTAAAGCATATACTTTGGTTAAGTCTGCATGAGCGAAATATTTTTTTACAAATCCCGCCAAAAACATTTTAACAAATTTACTATTTGCATGGTCGGTTAAAAATGTTTTTAAGTCTATGCTATTTTTATTAACTACTGGGAAATCTTTAAATTTGACACCAAGACTAATCGCATCTTTAATCATAAGAAATTCTTCTGTCCAGTTTAATTTATTTATTTCTGCGGTAGTTAATTTAATTTGATTTATGATATCTTCTGTAAATAATACACCTAAGGTTTTTTCACTACATACAATTTGATTTACTAATTCGGTATAGACATCTTTAAATATTGTCATCGTTTTTAAGGTATCTAGTATAATTCCACCTTTTTCAATTCCAACACTTTGAAGCAATTCAAGAATTGAAACATTTTCTCCGCTTTCCTTTGCTTGTTTGTAATTAAAGTAAATTGTTTTTGTATTGTAAAGTATGGTCGCAAGTTTTTGAATATCTGCTGTCGATAAGATTATAGAAGAATCAACTAGTGGAATATCGGCATTTAAAGCAGTATTCATTTTTGTAATGCCAATGTTTATAAAATCTGGTATTAACATACAAACTATATCGGAACTTAATAAGTTTTTTAATAACTGTTCGGTTTCGTGCTGATTATAATTTTCAATGATACTCATCAGGTCAATACTCGATGAATTAGCAGTTGCACTTTTTTGTATACTGTCAAGCACAGAAACTAATATCAACATATTTTTTCTGTAATCTTCGGTATTCATATTTTCAGTCTTTAATAATATTTTATCAATTACATTCTTCCCATCTTGATCAATAATACCATTTTGAGCGTTCTTAACAAGTTTATACGGCAACACATTAGCAATCTGCGAGATAATTTCCTTAGAAAGTTCGGATTTAAACGCAAGATTAATTGCGGATTGAAGTTTTAAGAAATTTACCTTAGAAAAATCTAATGTATCAATATCAACATTGTCTGTTATATTTACGAAATCTGTAATGATTGATTGTAAGTTTTTGAATTCGGTTTGCCAATTTATAGTTGAAATATCAATATATTCAAATTCAAATTCTATGCTTTTATCTTGTGTAAGTTTTACAAATTCGCTTTCAAGCACTTGAACAATTACTCCATAATAAATATGGGAGATAAGTTGACTATCACGCATACTATTTAATGCTATGCCAATTTTTTCAAAATTGGCTTCTTTTACATAATCCAAAGTAAAATCTATTTCGCCAGTAATAAACGCATCTATGCTTGTTATTATACCTTTGGCATTATACACTATTTTAGCAAGTCTAGTAGTTTCGTTTGCCCAAGTAATTGTAGAATATTCAGGAAGTGGAATATCAATACTAAGTGTTTTGTTTATTATTGCGGTAACAGCGGTCATGATGTTAGGCATTAATGTTCTAATAGTTTGCGAGCGAAATGCCGCACTAAATATATTTCTTATTGTAAGTTCATCGAAGTTATTTAATGATTCAATTGCATAATTTATAATTTCACTTTTTAAACAGTCTACGGACTCTTTGTCTTCAATATCTATCGCATACTGCAAATCTTCTAGCATTGCATCATTTTCTATAAAATTGAAGGTTCCGTTTTGTTGTAAAACTTTTAAAACAGCAACTACTCCTAATAAATCTGCTTTTAAAGTGCTGATATTAGAAGTGCCCACAGTTAATAAAGCCGAATTTACCAACGACTGTATTTCTGGTAAATTATTTTCATTAAAGTGTTCAATAGTTTCAGTATTCTCTAAAATTTTTGTGTTTATAATATTTACAATTTCATCACCAAGTAAATCAAGTGAGTTTAATTCGAATAACTCATTTAATATTTGCTCAATTTCTTCATAATCCATTGTGGAAAAAACTCTAATTAATTCGGTTTCGTTCATTGTACTAATGTTTTTTAGTTCATAAGTTTCAATAACCTTGTTAATTTTAATCATAGTACTTGCTGCAATTTTAATTTCTTGAACAAGTTTGATTTTAACTCCGTTAATGCTTATAGATGAAAGTTCAGTAAACAAATACTCATTAATTTTGTTAAGACCAAAAGCGTTTAGTGTATTAGATATTACCGTGCCATTATATACATTTAAGAATTCCATACTCTCAGGTCCAAGCGTTAACGAAGAAGTAATTCCAGTTTCGGCTTCTTCTGCATAAGCGGGATTATCATCATAAAACACCATAGAAGCGGCTGAAAGTGGCAAGAACACAACCATGGCGACAAGAGCACCTTGTAATACTCCCAATATGCCACCAAAAAATCTGCTTTGTCTAGTTTTTTCTTTTGGACATTCTTCTTTATTCATTTTTTTGGTTATAAGGCTTGAACACCACAAATACATAGGGAAAGTAAAAAGTTTAATTACAAAGAACCCGACCATAAACACTACAAAGTTTGTAATTACCAGTGGGATTTGTATAATAAACGATTTCATTATGGGGTTAGAATTAAAGAATTCTATCATTACCGCATTTTGTTCCATAAAATAAGACATAAACTCATTTAGCGTATTAAAAGTTTGTCCGCCTGCACTTAAAGTAACTAAACCGGAAATATCCGCTTCCAAAATTGCACTTGATAAAAGTGGTGCTAAAAATAAACAAAACAGCAAGTCAAACATTAAAAAACCTAAGCGTAAGGAGGACTTTACAATTCCTCGTTTTGCGCCAAATATAAATCCTAATATTAAAAACACACCAATTAAGGCATTTAATAACAAAGTGATAGTTTTCGGTTCCATTTTATTTTCCTTGTGTAAGTTTTGTAAAAAGATTTTACAATCAATACATTCTTATGTGAAAGTACTAGTTAGATATGCGGGTTAGTACATTTTTGTTACATTCTATGCATAAGAATAATAATTCTCAGTTTTATAATTCTTGTTATTATTATTATGCTATATGTAAATATAATATATATACATTCAAATGTCAATAAAAAATTTGCATATTTATTTAAAAATTTATAATTATGCATAAAACTTGCATATTATTAGTTTCCAATGTGGAATTTGAAATTATTTTTTTAATAGTATACTTTTAGCAAATGTAAGCCTTTTGCTGGGGCGGTTGCACCCGCACTTTTACGATTTTTTAATTCTATAATTTGCTTTATTTGTCGTGACCTTATTTTGCCCCTCCCTACTTCAAGTAATGTTCCTACAATTATTCTTACCATATTATGCAAAAAGCCATTTCCAGTAACATAAATAAACACTTCATTATCGGGCTTTTTTACAATTTTTACGCTATAAATGGTACGCGTGGTTTCCTTTTCTCGCATATCTACTGCTGTTGTAAATGTAGCAAAATCGTGCGTGCCAATAAAATAGCGTGCCGAACGCTTAATTTGATTTAAATCTAAGTCATACTGTATGCGAACATAGTTCCGTTCTTTTAAAGGTAGCGGTTGAGGACTAAAATATAATTTGTATAAATATGTCTTGCGTTTAGCATTAAATCGTGCATGAAAGCCTAAATTTACTTCTTCACTTTTTATTACTTTTATGTCATCTGGTAATTTACTATTTACAGCATATGCAATCTTTTCCGACGGAATATTACACTCACAAGTAAAATTTGCCATTTGTGCATAAGCATGCACGCCGGCATCTGTGCGCCCGCTTGCAAACAACTCTATTTCGTGTCCGCAAATTTCTTTTAAGGCGACTTCAATAGTTTGTTGTATGGTAATTTGCCCTTCTTGCTTTTGCCAGCCAGAATAATTTGTACCATCATATTGAACTGTAAGCAATATATTTCTCATATTTTCTCCTATATTTATATTACATTAAATCACAATACTTTACAAACATTTAGCACTAAAAATAGTAATATTGGAACAAAAAACGCTAATAGTACCCATAAATTTTGTAATATTAAGTATGCGGATACAATAGAAATGAGTATTGCCATAAAATCGGAAGATTTTAAAGCAATATGTTCATTTTTTATATCAACATTATTACTGTAACCTCGCATATAAATCGCCAGTGAAAGTTCATCGGACCGATTAAGTGAATTTACAATAAGCGGAATTAAAAGCGGAATATAACTTTTTGTTCTGGTAAAAAAATTTTTTTGTTTAAAGTCTACTCCGCGCGCAAGCATAGATATTTTTAACCTTTTTGCCTCGTCATAAAGAACCGGCACCATACTTATTGAAATGCCAACTGCCAGCGCAAAATCTTTGGTATGAGGTATTATATTTTTTAGTGGCGATAACAGACTTTCTATTCCATGTGAAATATCTAATGGAGTACTTGTTAGAGTTAAAAATGCTGTAAATGTGCCTAATGCTAGCAATTTAAACATTCCCGTTAATGCAAGTGTTACAGCATAATCTGTAACTATTATAAAATTACACTCCCACAAAACAACTCCTTGATGTGTAAAAAACAAGTTTATAATTCCACTAATAATTACAATAAAAATTACAGGTTTTATACTTTTTAAAAACGCTTTTAATGGTACTTTCGATAAAAATAATACAAAAATTGTATAAGTAAATATTGCCACATAAGATAAAGTTGTGGTTGCCACCAATGCCAGTATAATCCAAAAAAGTGTAAGCATAATTTTTACACGAATATCTAAACTGTGTATAATAGAATTTGCTTTACAAAACTTGCCAAAGCACATATTTTTCATAACTTTGCCTCCGCAATTTGCTTTGCAATATTACTTAACGAATACGGCTTATTTACTACAATTCCGGCTTGTTTGCAGTTATTTAAAACCTTATATATATCAGGCATTTCAATGTTTAAAAGTTTAAATTTTTTCTTGTCAGAATATAATTTATCTGTATCCCCAAAATAAGTTTGCTCGCCATTATTTAACACAAGTGTTTTCGTAAACATATGTGCATAAGAATTATCATGTGTTGCTACTATCACAATTGCATTATTATGCATCGTATAATTTTTTATCATCTTCATAATTTTGTCGGCCACTATGCGGTCAAGCATAATAAACGGTTCATCTAAAAATAGTACCTTGGGCTGTAAAATAATTGCGCCTGCAAGTGCTACAAGGCGCCTTTCTCCACCACTTAACGAATATACATTTTGGTCAGCATATTTTATATAATCTAGTCCCACGCTTTCCATTGCATTTTTAATTTTCAATACCTTTTCTTCTGTACTCAGTTTTAAATTTGTTAGAGCGAAACCTATATCTTCTTTAACAATATTTCCAAACAACTGGTCTTCGGCATACTGCATAAGAAGTCCGGAATTATTTTTTAAATTTTCAATTTTTTCGTGTTCGTAATTTAGATATGCTTTCCCATTAAATTTTAATATACCTTTTAACGCATAAAGCAGAGTGCTTTTACCACTTCCAATTTTGCCGGTAATGCAAATAATTTCACCACTATCAACACAAAAATTAATGTTTTTCAAACTAAATTTTGTATCTTCTTTATAGTTAAAATTTAGGTTTTCAACTTGTAATTGTAGTGTCATTTTACCACCTCTTTTATTGACAAAAAGGCGGGCAAATCACAGTCTAAATTTATTAATTTTTGTGCTAATTTTTCAGAAAATGGTGCAAGATTTTTTAAATATCTATTTTTACTAATTAGTGCCTCAGGTTTATTAAAATCAACTATTTGTCCTCGCTGTAAAACAAGCACTTTTTCGGCATTTATTATCTCATCATACTTTTTTGTTATGTTGATAAGAGCAAAATTACGATTTTGCTGATGTTTTAAAATAACATCAAACAATTCCCTTGCCGACTCATTATCTAACATAGAAGTGGCTTCATCTAATATCAAAATTTTTGGGTTTAAAGCGAGTGCATTTAGTAGTGCAAGTTTTTGTTTTTGTCCACCACTCAAAGAATTTATTTCACAATCTTTATATTCGTAAAGTCCAAACTCTTTTAAAAGTTCGATTGCGTAATCTATGCCTTTTGCTCTATTATAACCTATATTTTTCAGACCAAACAAAATGTCTTCGAGTACAAATGCGGAAACAAAACAGTTATCAGGATTTTGAAATACTGCACTGATTGCAATACAATTTACATCACTCTCTACAACTTTAATTTTTCCCGCTGTAATTATACTAATACCGCAAATAACCTTTAAAAGCGTGCTTTTACCACTGCCTGTTTCGCCAGTAACTGCAATATGTTCGCCTGCATCAACCGATAAATTTATGCCATTTAACACAAATTTATTTTTGTCATTTCCATAATTAAAACTGACATTACACAATTCTAAAACTTTCATATGTGAATTATACCACAAAACTTTAAAATTTAAAAAACAAATCACATACAAATATTACAGCGTGTTTATTTGACATTAAACAACTTTTACTTATAATAGAAATTAGTTATTTTACAAAGCCTATATTAACATAACTTTAATATAATCAATCGCCTCGGGAGTAAAATATGATAAAGAATGTAACTGATGGAAATTCTGCAACTGCACATATAGCATATGCTTTAAGCGATGCGGCCGCAATTTATCCGATAACCCCCTCTTCCGCTATGGCAGAAGCCTGCGAACAGTGGTCAACAGAAAACAAAAAAAATCTTTTTGGCAACACCATGCAAATTGTAGAAATGCAATCAGAAGGTGGCGCTGCTGGCACTGTACACGGATTAGCCACTGCCGGAGCACTTGCCACCACTTTTACCGCAAGTCAAGGATTACTGCTTATGATACCGAATATGTACAAACTTGCAGGTGAATTATTACCTTGCGTTTTCCATATTAGCGCAAGAACAATAGCAACTCATGCACTATCTATATTTGGCGATCATTCCGATGTAATGGCATGCAGGCAAACGGGCTTTGCAATGCTTTGCTCCGCCAGCGTGCAAGAATGTGCAGATTTATCACTCGTTGCACACCTTGCCACAATAGAAAGCAGTGTCCCATTTTTACATTTTTTTGATGGTTTTAGAACAAGCCACGAAATTAATAAAATAGACCAACTAGAATATAGCGAAATTTTACCACTAGTTGATTTTAAAAAAATAGAAGAATTTAGAATAAGAGCATTAAATCCCGAACACCCTATGCAACACGGAACTGCACAAAATCCTGATATTTTCTTTCAAAATCGCGAAGCCACAAATAAATACTATGAAAACCTACCCAATATAGTAGAAAACACAATGAAAAAAGTAGCATCAGTTACTGGTAGAAATTATAATTTGTTTGATTATGTTGGCGACCCCAATGCCGAATATGTTTGCATTATTATGGGCAGTGGTGGCGAAGCAGTAGAAAATGCAGTCGATTATTTAAATGCACAAGGCAAAAAAACAGGCGTATTAAAAGTTAGATTATACCGCCCATTTTCATTAAAACATTTTGTAAATGCATTACCAAAATCAGTTAAAAAAATTGTGGTTTTAGACCGAACAAAAGAATCTGGTGCAAGTGGCGAACCGTTATATTTAGATGTTTGTGCTAGTTTAAAAGAAACAAGCATAAATGCTTTTGTTGTCGGCGGTAGGTATGGGCTTTCTAGCAAAGAATTTACTCCATCAATGGCACTTGCGGTATTCAAAAATTTGTTTTTATTAAACCCAAAAACACATTTTACAATAGGAATAAATGATGATGTTACCAATACCTCTTTAAAAGTTGCCGAAAATATAAATGTATTGCCCATTGATACAATAAGTTGTATGTTTTATGGCGTTGGCAGTGATGGAACAACCAGTTCTAATAAAAATACTCTAAAAATTATAGCAAACAATACGCAATATTATACACAAGGCTATTTTGTATTAGATTCTAAAAAAGCAGGCGGAATTACAATATCGCATTTGCGTTTTGGAAAGTTCCCAATTAGAGCCCCCTACCTTATCGAACAGGCGGATTTAGTTGCTTGCCATAATACATCATATATAACGCGGTATGATTTATTGCATAATCTAAAAGAGGGTGGCATTTTCTTATTAAATTCTCCATGGAATTTATCACAAATGGAAGAGAATTTGCCAGCCTATGTAAAAAATGAAATTGCTCGCAAAAAAATAAAGTTTTATAACATTGATGCAAATAAAATTGCGGAAGAAGTTGGTTTAAGAACACGCATTAATGTAATAATGCAAGTTGCATTTTTTGAAGTTTCTAAAATTATGGATAGCGATGCGGTAATAAACGAATTAAAATCGGCCGCTAAAAAAACCTATGCTAAAAAAGGTGCCGAAGTAATAGAAAAAAATTATAAAGCCATAGATAACGCTCAGCACGAATTACAAGAGGTAAAGTATCCAAAAAATTGGTTAACCACCGTAAATGGTGCGGTTGTAGATTTAATAGAGCCTAACGAGTACACAAAAAACTTTATACAGCCTATACAATATTTGCGTGGCGATAGTTTGCCAGTATCGGCGTTTAACCCCAGCGGTGCAGTACCCACGAACACCAGCCAGTACGAAAAACGCGGGATTTCTAATCATATTCCTAAATGGGTTCCTGCTAATTGCATTCAGTGCAATATGTGCAGTTTTGTTTGTCCGCATTCGGCAATACGCCCAGTACTAGTTAAAAAAGGCACCGATAAACCAGTAGATTTTGATACAATAAACGCACAAGCAATGAATGATTATGAATATCGCATGCAAGTTTCGCCATTAGATTGTACTGGTTGCGAAAGTTGTGTAAATATATGTCCTGCCAGAGAAAAAGCACTCGTAATGACACCAACGGAAGATTTACGAAAAACTGAAATCATAAATCACGAGTTTGCAATGACACTTGATATGCCAAATACGCCCTTTAAAATTGATACAGTAAAAGGTAGCCAGTTTTTAAAACCGTATTTTGAATATAGTGGTGCTTGCCCTGGTTGTGGCGAAACACCATATATTAAACTTGCCACTCAATTATTTGGTAATAGAATGATTATAGCAAATGCAACAGGCTGTTCTAGTATTTATGGAGGCTCTGCCCCCACATGCCCATACAGCACCGATAAAAAAGGCAATGGTCCAGCATGGGCTAACAGTTTGTTTGAAGATAATGCAGAATTTGGACTTGGAATAAGAATGGCTATTGATAGTCGTATTCAAAATTTAATTAATTATATTAAGCAAGCAGCAGAACTTGACACAACATTAAAGCCATTATTTATAGAATATTTACAAAATATTAATAATGCTGAGCATACTATAATTTTAACACCACAAATTTTGGAAGTGGTTACAGAAAAATTAAAAACTGCACAAGGCAGACTGAAAGAACTCTTAACAAACATATATAAAAATCGCGATATTTTAATAAAAAAAAGCATTTGGATTATAGGAGGAGATGGTTGGGCATACGATATAGGTTTTGGTGGACTAGATCATGTATTAAGTCTTAATAAAAATATAAATATTTTAGTACTAGATACAGAAATTTATTCAAATACTGGCGGGCAGACTTCAAAATCCACACCCGAAGGCTCGGTTGCAAAATTTTCGGCAATGGGAAAACGCACTGCCAAAAAAGACCTCGCTTTAATGGCTATGGCTTCCGGCAATGCTTATGTCGCACAAGTTTCTATGGGCGCAAACCCTACTCAATTAATTAAAACAATGATTGAAGCCGAAAACTATAATGGTCCTTCAATAATAATTGCCTACTCCACTTGTGTAGGACAAGGCATAGATATGTCAAACGGACAACGCATACAGCGTAGAGCGGTAGAAAGTGGTTATTTCAGTCTGTTTAGATACAATCCCGCATTAAAAGCACAAGGCAAAAATCCATTTACTATGGATAGCCGAGAACCGAGTTTACCTTATATAGAATTTTTAAAAGAACAAGATAGGTATCGTGTTCTACTAGAAAAAGACCCCGTTTTAGCCGAACAACTATTTACATCAGCCGAACAAACCGCCAAAGAAAAAATAGCAAGATACAAAAGGTTGTTTTCAACAATTTAGTTTTAAAAAACAAAAAGCACATATTTAATTTATAAATGCTTTTTTATTAAAAATTGAATAAAATCATTTTTTTATTAGGTTTTTTGCTTTTTTAATTGCATTTTGAATAGAAAAACCAAAAAAATCAAATAAATCTTCTGCTTTGCCAGTTTTGCCAAATGTATCTAAACTGATGCTATCATCTTGCTCTCTAATAAATTCTTGCATACTCATTATACTGCCCGCTTCTATAATAAGTCGTGGATTTTCACCTAGTATGCTCTGTTGATACTTTTTTGATTGCTTTATAAATATTTCTTTACAAGGCATAGATACCACACACACATTAGTATTTTTATTTGCTAACTCTTTTTGCAATTTAATCGCCAGTTCAATTTCACTACCAGTTGCAATAATTGTAAGTGCTGAATTTTTGCTTTCGCCACTTATTATATAAGCACCTTTATCTGCATCAGCAAATTTACTATCGGGAGCCGAAAATTTTTGTCTAGATAAAATAATTGCCGAAGGCTTATTATCGTTAAACGCTTGTACATATGCCGATATTGTTTCGGTCATATTGCATGGTCTATACACATTTAAATTAGGAATCAATCGCAAAGCCGAAAGTTGTTCTATTGGCTGATGAGTTGGTCCATCTTCACCTACACCAATGCTATCATGCGTAAAAATATAAACAATAGGTAAACTCATTAAAGCAGCAAGCCTTATGCTTGGCTTCATGTAATCGCTAAACACTAAAAATGTAGAGCAAAATGTTTTAAGTCCGGAAAGTGCAAGCCCGTTGCATATTCCTGCCATAGCATGCTCGCGTATACCGAATCTAATATTTTTACCGGTTTTATTTAGAGCACTATAATAAGTACTATTTAGTTTTGTTTTTGTAGAAGTTTCTAAGTCAGCGGAGCCACCTATAATTATGACCTCGCTTTCTGATATAGTTTTTAATACTGCACTTCCTAAATCTCTTGTTGCGACTTTTTCTTCGTGTGGTAAATCCACATATTCTATTTTTTCGCCTTTAATAAATGCTTGTAATTTTTTATAATCTTTTGGATATTTTACAGCATACTGTTCTAGCATTTTATTATAATTTTCTGTTACAGTTGCACCCTTTAATATGGCTGTAGCACAATTTAATTTTACATCTTCCGGCACTGTAAATTTTTCTATATTTTCTAGTCCTAAATTTTTACGAGTAATATCGGCATCTGCATAGGAAAGTGGCGAGCCATGTGCTTTATTAGAATTTGCAAGTGGCGAATATGCACCTATTACTGTTTTTACAATTATAATCGAAGGCTTTTTATTTTGTGATTTTGCCTTTTTTATTGCCGCTGTAATTAAAGTATAATCATCGCCATTATTTACAGTTATTAAATTAAACCCTTGTGATAAAAATCTTTGTTTAATATTTTCGGTAAATGTAATATCGGTATGACCATCAATAGTTGTATTATTGCTATCGTAAATCAGTATTAATTTATTTAATTTCATAGCCCCCGCAAAGCTACACGCCTCATATGAAATCCCTTCCATTAGACAGCCATCGCCCGCAAGCACATATGTGTAATTGTCAAAAATCTTGCAATCTGACTTATTAAATTCTGCCTCTAATATACTTTCGGCAAGTGCCATACCAACAGCATTTGCAACGCCTTGTCCCAATGGTCCAGTAGATGTGTCTATTCCATTAATTGCTTTATATTCTGGGTGTCCCGCAGTAACGCTGTTTAACTGCCTAAATTTTTTTAAATCATCAACGGTTACATTAAAATTAAATAAATGTAATATTGCGTAAAGTAACGCACTGCCGTGTCCTGCCGAAAGTACAAATCTATCACGGTTAACATACTCAGGAACATAAGCGTTATAATTCATAATATCTTTATATAAACTGTATAAAATCGGAGCCGTCCCAAGCGCAATACCAGGGTGTCCCGATCCTGCTTTGGTAATAGAGTCTATGGCTAACATTCGTGCTACATTTATGCTTTTATTATCAATATCCATAAATATCTCCCCCTAATTTTATGTTTTGTCATTCTGTTTGAAAAAATTTATTTTTTCAACTGCAAATTTAACTGCTTGTTTCATATTTATTTGTGTGCAATTAATTGTAATATGTGCTACGCTTTCGTACATTTTTTCGCGTTCATCATCGGCTATATGTATAATTTTTTTCATTGACGAATCTTTTAATACTACATTTAATATTAAAGAATTTTTTTTAAACATACTTATATTATCATTATCAAAAATTGATTCGGTAGGTAAAATTATCACGGAGTTTTCATAGTTAGATACCGCTTTAATTTTTTTGTTAATTGCACCTCTTAGGTATTCTTCACCTGCATCGTTTAACTTTTGTATTACACACGAAAATTCATAATCTAATAATTCTTGAACATCAATCAAATACATATCTAAACACATAGATAATTGTGTGGCAAATTTTTTTTTGTTTTTTTCAGACGTGGATAATACCACAATATTTGTCCTCAAATGCATACCCCTTAATAGATAATAACATTTTTTATTAATTTTTCAAAATAATTTATACTTTTTTTATGTTTTTTAATAAAAAATATTAAAATCCTCTAAGATTACACTGTTTCACAAATTTACAGCATTTTAATTGTGCTTGTAGCATTGTAGATTTTATTGGTAAGATTTCGGTTATATTATCCAAATCATTGCAAGGTCTGTACTTTTGAATACAGTAATTATTTGCCCCTGTAATAATTTGTGCAATTTGCACTAATTCATCTACTGTAAGCGGTGGAGCAAATGTCGTTCTAAATTCGTAATCAATCAAACTATCCATAATTAATTTTATGGATTTTTCGATATCTTTTAAATTATTATTTGTTTCAGTTATAGTATTGTATTTATTAAGCGGAGCCTTAATATCCATTGCAATATAATCAACCAATTTATTTTTTATTAGTTTATGAATGCAATCTGGATTCGTGCCATTTGTATCCAATTTAACTTTGTAGCCCATACTTTTGATTGCTATTATAAATTCAAATAAATCATTTTGTAAAGTAGGTTCGCCACCAGATATTACTACCGCATCTAAAAAGCATCTATGATTTCTTAAAAAATCAAATATTTCAGTTTTTAATTTTTTTTGTTGACCTTTTATTTTTTCAGACATAGTAATTAAATTTTTGTTATGGCAATACCAGCAATTCATATTACAACCGACAGTAAAAATAACCGCAGAAATGTTTTGCGGATAATCTACAAATGAATTTTTAACATAACCACCTATAATCATAGTATATCCGAATTAATAGTAAATTTTTTTCTAAGCATATATTCTTCTTTTTTTCCTTCGTTGTAATCGCTTACTGCTCGTAAGTAGCCCGTAACACGTGACCAAACTTCTGTTTTTTCATTACACTCTGGACAAGTAAAATGTTCTCCCGCAATATATCCATGTGTTTTGCAAATGCTAAAAGTGGGAGTTATGGAAATATAAGGAATACTACTCATAGTGAATATCTTTTTTATAAGTGACTTGCAAACTTCTTTGTCTTCAATTTTTTCGCCTAAATACAGGTGAAGCACGGTTCCACCAGTATACAGAGATTGTAATTTATCTTGTAGTTTAATTACTTTAAAAATATCATCAGTGTATTCTACCGGTATTTGAGTAGAATTTGTATACATTGGAATGTCTTTGCCAGCGGTAATAATATCTGGGTATCGCAGTTTATCTAGTTTTGCAAGTCGCGGACTTGTGCCTTCTGCGGGAGTTGCTTCTAGGTTGTAACTGTTGCCCGTTTCAATTTGATATTCAATCATTTTTTCACGCATATGATTCATAACTTTAAGTGTGAAGGCTTGACCTTCGGGAGTAGTAATATCTTTGCCTAAAAAATTTAATAGCGATTCATTCATTCCTACAATACCAATAGTATTAAAATGATTACTCCAATATTTACCCGTACGCTCTTTAACAGAACGCAAATAGAAAGCAGAATATGGATATAGCCCACCATCGGTTTGTTTTTCAATTATTTTACGTTTAATTTCAAGTGATGTTTTTGCTATATCGCAAAGTCTATCTAATTTTTTAAAATATACTTCTTCTGTTTTAGTTAAATAACCTATACGAGGTAAATTTATGGTAACAACCCCAATGGAACCGGTTAGAGGATTAGACCCAAACAAGCCACCACCTCTTTTTCTTAATTCAGACACATTAAGCCTTAATCTACAACACATAGATACTGCATCTTCCGGTGATAAATCGCTATTAATATAATTTGCAAAATAAGGAATTCCATATTTGCAAGTTACTTGAATAATAGAATCAAAAACCTCACTGTTCCAATCTAAATCTTTTGTAATATTTATTGTAGGAATAGGAAAAGTAAACACTCTACCATTAGCATCTCCTTCCAGCATAACTTCGCAAAACGCTTTGTTAATAATGTTCATTTCGGTTTGATAGTCGCCATAGACTGTATCTTTTATTTCTCCGCCAATTATTACAGGCTGATCTTTTAATAATTTAGGCACTTTTATATCAAGCGTAATATTGCTAAACGGACATTGAAAACCAACCCTAGTAGGAACATTCATATTAAATATAAACTCCTGTAAACACTGTCTAACTTGTTTATAATCAAGCCCATCGGCACGCACAAAAGGAGCACAATAAGTATCAAAACTGGACCATGCCTGTGCTCCGGCGGTTTCGCCTTGCGTTGTAAATGTTGTATTAACAATTTGTCCTAAAAACGCACGCAAATGCTTAGGCGGTTTGGAACTAATTTTTCCGCTTACCCCCGTAAATCCATCAGTTAAAATTTGTCTTAAATCCCAACCAACACAATATGCACCAAAAAATCCTAAATCGTGAATGTGTAATGCCCCTGAGTTATGTGCCTCAGCCACTTCAACGGGATAAATTTCGTTGAGCCAATAGTATTTTGTAAATGCTTCACGGACATAGTTATTTAGTCCCGCTACACTGCGTTGCATATTTGCATTTTCTTTAACCGCCCAGTCTGTTTCAGAAAGATATTTATCAAATAAGTCTATTGTAGCACCAATAAGTGCGTTTTGTTCCCTTGCACTTTTGCGCTTTTCACGATACAAAATAAAGGCTTTTGCTGTTTGAGCATGTCCATTTTCAATCAAAACTTTTTCTACAATATTTTGAATTTCTTCAACTTCGGGTACTTTTAATGCAAATTTAATATTTAAAATATTCTCAACTTGCACTGCAAGTTTTTCCGCAAGCGCCTTATTATTACCACCACATGCAACTGCTGCCTTAAAAATAGCATTAGCAATTTTATTTTGGTCATACTCTTGGTATGAACCGTCGCGCTTTAAAACTTTTGTAACCATAGTTTGCCCCCGAAAATAAAAAACATATCACAATAATGATATGTTTTGTAATTTTATCATATACTACATATAGTGTCAAATGATTTACAGCATAACAATATATTGATTATTATAAGATTTTATGTATTTTTATTCAATTTATTTTTTAAGTAATTGCTCTTTTATTTCTACTAAAAATAATTACAGCAGAAAAGCCAATAAGCATAACAACAATTTGCCACCAAGTAACATATTCATAGGCATTTGTTTTTTGATATGTATAAAATTGTAATACTCCATTGATACTCACATATGCCAATATATTACTTTGAGTATCTGTCCTAAAAATATTTGCGGATAACATGCCTATCCCACTTAATCTATCTAGTACGTAATCGCTCGGGTGTCCATAGTTATTGTCTTCTCCTACCGAGATTACCGCATATTCTGGACTTATCTCGTTTAATAACTCTTGTGAAGTTGATGTACTACTACCATGATGCCCTATTTTAAGAACATCAATGTCGCCAAAACTTGAAGTTGCAGATAAAAATTCTCCTTCAATACTTTCATCACTATCACCTGTGAACATAAACTTTTTATCTTTATATGTTAATACAATAATCGGCGAATAATTATTCACATCTGCATAATAATCTTCGGTTGGCGTATAAAAAATTATTTCATAATCCGTATATGGTTCAGTTATAAAAGGAATGCGTTCGCCGGCATCTGCAAATAAAATATTAGCACCATACGAATTTTGTGCGTTTTCTATTGCTGTAATGTAGTTACGATAAACAATCGTTGATATTATTTTTAATCCAGAAGGAACGTTATTTTCTATATCTGAAAAAATTTTAGGTCTAAAAATATTAGTTGCTGTAAAATTTTCAAAAATTGATATCATACCGCCAACATGGTCCTCATCACTGTGAGTTAATAAAACATATTCAAAGTTTGTATCTTCACCATCGGTAAATACATATGTATTAATGTAATCTATTAAAGCATTATCTGAATCTGCGGGACCCGCATCGATAAGTAATTCTTTCCCATCAGGAAATTCAATCACGGTGGCATCACCTTGACCGACATCTATATAATGTATTTTAAGCCCATCTAAATTGGTAATCTCGCTTGGATATGTTAATGCACCATTACCTAAATTAAGTAGACTTTCAATTTTTGTATTAAAAAATAAACTGCTTAAAAGTAAAATAGTAACGACAATAAATATGACAATCCTCTTGCTACTAAATACTAAATTATTATTAGAGATTTTATTTAAATGGGTCTTTCTTTTTGCCATAATACACCATTAATTTAATTATTCAAATTTTGTTTGTTTTGTGCTACTTATAATGTCTGTTGTTTGTTTTGGCTTTCATTTTTTTAGCAAGTCTTTCAGTTTTTTCTGTTTTTTTTGTTTGCGTAGCAATTTTAATGACATATGCTTAGGTTCTGTTATATTGTGGTCCACAATGCCCATTAATTTTTTGATTTCTGGAATTACTTTTAGAGTTTCATTATAGCCTTCGGAAATCATTTCTTTAAAACAATCAAGTTTTGTGGATTTATATTTTTGTAAATTTGGTTGGATTAAAATATCTGCACCTGCTATACCTTTTTGAGCATTTGCTTTTGTCATAATTCTAATTGATGCACTCATAACATCTATAAGTTTTGTACTTTCTGTACCATAGCCTCTGGTACGGTTAACATCAACAGCAACCACATAATCACAACCAAATTGCCTTGGAACATCTGATGGAATAGTATTTGTAAGTCCTCCATCAACGAGAATCATATCATCATACTCCACTGGATTAAAAAAACCGGGAACAGCACAACTTCCGGCAACGGCTTTTGCTAAATTCCCACTTGTTAAGCGTGCTTCGTGGCCAGTTTTAAGATCAACCGAAACAGCACAAAAAGGTTTTTTTAAATCGCTAAATAATATATCTCCCAAATTTTTTGTTATTAAAGCCTCAATACCTTCTGTTTTTGAAGGCATAAAAAACAATTTGCTATTTTTAATTTCGCTTGATTTAATTTGTTTTAGTGCTTCTTCCATTTTATTACTGTCTAAACCGGCACAATAAAAGGCGCCCACCAAACTGCCTGCACTCGTTCCTGCAATAAAATCAAAATCAATTCCGTTTTCTTCAAAAGCCCTTATGGCGCCAATGTGTGCACAACCCCTAGTAGCACCTCCGCTTAAAGCAAGCCCTAACTTGATTTTAGTTTTTGACACGTTTTTATTTGGTTTAAAATAATCAAAAAATCCCATTTTTTCACCTTTAATTAGCCAAGTATAACATTAAATAATAATGTTTACAACTATTTTATTCTGCCTGTATATGTAAGGTTGTTTTTATATAATTATTGTCCGAACTCCTCAACACTATAAACTATCGCCTGCAAATTTTTGCAGACGATAAAATTTACTTTTTGCTTTTAAATAATTCCAACGCATTTTCATATTCAGCAATCTCGCGTTTAAAGTCTTCATCACGGTCTTTTAATAAATTGTAATTTGCTTCAAGTATTGGCAAACGGTCTTTATTTTTTTGCAACACTTCTTCACAATTTTGAACAGACAATCTAAGACCTTCAAGTAAATCTAGTTCTCTACTTAATTCTTTTGCGTGTTCATCGTTAATATCTACATAGTTATTAACTCCATATAGCATTACTTTCTTTTTTGCAACAATTGCTTCTTTTGTTCTTAGTTTTTTCTTATCATTTTCTAATGTTCGTCTTACTTTATCAAGTGGAATATATTCTTTTTTAGTTCGTTTAAGTTCTTTTTCATTTGCTTTTAGGCGTTCATTTAAATTAACAATATGTTTTTCGTAAACTTCCTCGCTGGCAAGTCCAAAAGATACAACTTTTTTGAGTTTTGTGCTATCATCTTCATCGGCTTTCTTTTTGCTGAGTATAGCAGTTTTTTCGACTTCAAAATTTAAGCGTTCTTTTTCAAGTTTTTGCTTTTCTTCTTTGTTTTTTGCAATTTCGATTTCAAGTTGATTTTTAAGTTCTTCCATTTTTTTAAGATTTTTTACTAAATCTTCGGTTTGTTTTTTTATGTTATCTTCGTTTGTTTTGTTACTTTTTTGTGCTATCTTTTTCTCTGCTTCAAGTTTTTTCATTGCCGTAGTTAATTTTTGTTTTTCTTCTTCGGCTTGTGCTTTTTGTTTATTTAGTTCATCTCTTAACTTCTCAGTTTCTGCTACCTCATTTTTTATTTTAATAGTTTTTTCTTTTTCTAACAATTCTTTTTCTTTTCTTAACGCCACAAGTTCTGCTTCAAGTTCGCGTTTGATTTTTTCTGTTTCTTCTTTCTTTTTAAGTTTTACCGTTTCGATTTTTTGTTCTAATTCTAAATTTTGTGGTTCAAAAATTGGCACAGGTAAAACATTATTTAAATCTTCGGCTTTTTTAACATCTTGGGCTACATTATGAGTTTTTTTGAAATCCTTTAAAAAGTCGTCATCTTCTTCACTTTCTAATTCTAAATCTTCATCTTCCTCATCATTTTCGTCTTCAAAATCAAATGCAAATTTATCATTAGCACCTTCGGAATTACTAAAAATACCTTTTTCCCTAAGTTTATTTTCTTCAATGGCCTCTTGTTCAAGTTCGGCAAGAGTTTTACGCTTTGCAACATCTACCGTGTTATCATTTCTTAAATGTTTTAATAGTCTATCTTTAATGTCAAAAGAATTATCATCAGCATTTTCATCAAAATCAAAATCATCATCTAGTTCGAATTCATTATTTGCCATTTTTTTATCGGCTAATAGTTTTTCTCGCTGAGCGGCGGCTTCATCAATACCTGCTTTAACTTGCGGTTTGATACTACCCAAAAGTTCTTCAAGTCGTGCTGCTCTTGCTTCACCAGTAAGTACTTGGGACTCATCATTAGATAATGTATTATTTATATCTAAAACTTGTCCGGCTTCAAGTAGAGCAGGGCGCTGGCTAATTTCTTCACCTTTCTTTATATTACTTGGGCTTTTAAAGAATACACCTTTCTGATTTTTACCAAATGCTGAGAGCAATAAATTGCCTACAAAAACAATTAAAAAGCCCCCTATTCCTACCATAAAAATTATGGCCAAAATATTTATTAAAGTTTCTAGCATAAATTTCTCCTTTAATTAAGAGCATTATAAACAAGCAAAACTGCTTTATTTTAAATAAAACACTATATTACTATAACTTAAACTTGGCATAAAGTCAATACTAAAATTGTTAAACCTAATGCTTAATAAGTTAAATAAATTTTAAGTGAATAAATCGCTACCCTATATTGCACAACAATAGGGTTTAATTTAAGCACAATCCTATTTTTATAATTAAAGCAACGCAAAATATTTTAAAAAAGCATAGCATTTAGCCACACTTTGTTAATTAAATTTATTTTAAATTACATATTATTTTGTAAATCGTCTATTTCTTCTTTCGTACACTCACGTGGAATAATAACATTATATGTTATTTTATCTTTTTGTATTTTTATTAAATTTGATTTAAAATTTTTCATATTTTCAGTATTTATCTCTTTATATAAAAGCGGACATAAATCCATATCTTTTATATACTGTGAATAATCAATTTCAAAATCTTTTTTCGTATAAAATTCTGCTAAATATTCAAGCGATTTATTGCCAGCACAACAAATTTCCGCCTTTACGGTTTTAGAGCCCATAGAATAGGAAATATATTCCATAATATCAAATAATTGCGAACCAAGCCCTAGGTTTTGGTATTGTTCGTTTCTAATTATTAGCACTTCGCCCCAAGCATAAATTTCGTTATTGGCACTAATGTCTCTAATAATTCTAAATTTACAAACACCAATTTCTTCTGGAAAGCGGAAGTCATCATAAGAACGATCCTCGCTATATATATGCAACATTAATCTCGTATTATATCCACTACCACAGTGTGCACCGCAAAACTCAATCCAAAAAGGATTTTGATTTTTATCAAAGACTACCCAGTAATCGTGAATATTAGTTTTTTTAATATTATAAGTTGTATTTACAACTTTATCATAATAATCAACAATATTATTAATTTTATTTTGTAAACTCTCTGCAATTTTCATACAAAAACCCTCGGTGCAAATATTATAACACAACAAAAAACGAATTGCAATAGTGATAGTTCAAAAACTGTACAATTGATTGATTAGTTTAATAAATTCTTCTTTACTTATTCCCAAAGATTTATAAAATTCTAGTTGTGGATTCAATTTTTTTTCTGCAATTTCGATTTTTTTGTTATTTAATTGCGTTTTGTGTTTATCTGATACAAAACAGCCTTTGCCTGCCACCATATATATAAATTGATTTTGCTCTAATAATTCGTAAGCGGTTTTTATGGTAATTACACTAACATTTAACTCTTTTGCTATGCTTCTTATAGACGGCAAACATTCGTTGGCAGGTAATTTGCCTGCCAAAATTTGAGCAACAATCTGCTCATAAATTTGCTCATAAATTGGGCTTTCGCCTTTGTACTGTATAACTAAATTCATTATAAACTAACCTTATTAAAATTTAATACGGATTTTTTTAATGATATAATATTAAAAATTATATAAATAGCAATGCTTACTAGTAAAAATATTAATCTATATAATATTGTATCTGGTGATGAACTGTCAAAATTAAGTCGTATACTTGGCACAACGGCTATCAAAGTTTCGGCAATGCCATAAACTAAAAAATAACCCGAAAACGCAAACAAAAGTGGCATTCCACTTTTATAGCCTGTTTTAAAAAAGCCAGGCAGGAAGATAATGTTAAACACAGCATAACCAAGTATTACCACTGCAAATAGTGTAATATTTGCATCTAGCCCTAATGGGTTACCATTTGGCGAAATTAAATATGAGGAAATAATGGCAAATGGAATTGCAATTAAAAGTTCAACAATTTCAATAAACCAAGCCAACATATGTTTACCTAATACTATGTCTTTTCGGGATACGGGTAGCATTGCGGTAAACTTTAAATCGTTATTTGCCCTTGCGGTTAAAAATGTGTTAATAAAACATATTAAAACATAACTAAATGCCAAAATATATGGGTAATAACCTGGAATTAATAAAATCATAACACATGCAAATAAAAAGTATACAGAAGGGTGTAAAACTAGTTTTAATTCTTTATATAACAAATTTTTCATACATTTGCTCCTTTATTATAATAAATCATAATGTCTTCTAAATTAGGAGTTTCGGTAATAAAATCTCCCTTAAAATCAAAATCTCTTTTTAATAAAAGTCCTGTAAAATTATATGAAGAAGTTTTATAACCGATAAACTTGCTTTTTATTTGTTCGGTTAACTGTTCTTTTTTTCCAGAAATTAACAAATGATTCAAAATCAAATCATCTTTGGTCGTGTTTGCAATAATTTTCCCGTTTTTAATTAACAAAACAAAATCTGCACATTTATCAAGGTCTGATGTTATATGTGTAGAAAACAAAATACTTTTGTCGCCATTTTCTATAATCTCGTGAAATAAATCTAGCATTTCATCACGGGCAATCGGATCAAGTCCGCTTGTTGGTTCATCAAAAATATAAAGTTCGGCATTATGAGAAAGTGCAAGTGCCAAGGCATATTTTACACGCATACCGGTTGATAACTCACTTATATTTTTGTTTTCATTTATATCAAACCGTTTAATAAATTTTTGATATCCATCTTCATTCCAATTATCAAAAAAACGCTTGTATACATCAGTAATTTTTTTAATTTTACTTTTTTGATAATAATCCGCCTCCCCAAGCGAAAAACCAATTTTCTTTTTTAAAACTATTTCATTACTAGCAAAATCTTGTCCTAAAATTTCAACCACTCCACTGTCTGGTTTTACAATATTTAAAATGGATTTTAGTGTCGTCGTTTTGCCAGCACCATTCATACCTAAAAATCCCATTATATAACCTTTCGGCAATTCAAAAGAAACATTGTCAAGTTTAAAAGTAGGATAACTCTTACATAAATTAGTTACTTTTAGCATAAAAACCTCCAAACTGTATATACGCATTATACACAGTTAGAGTATTTATGTCAAGGGGATTAAAGGGGAAAATGGGTTTATGGAAGGAAATTCTGCGTTTTTTATTTTCCACCACTTTTTCTTCTCAACATCAATGTTTCTCTAAATTGTTCGGCTTCGGGCAAGTTAATAAAATCAACTGTTTTGTCATGATTTTCTTCTACAACTTTTTTTATTTCTTCAAGTGAAACATTGAAAAATTCTTTCCTACCATTAACAAGATTAAGTTTTTTATCAGCAAAGGCATTATGAAGTGCTGTTTCGAGTTTTGGGGCATCGTTTGAAAATATCATAGCATGAATATCAAAGCGAAAAGGAACCGAGGCACCACTCAATTCGGCGATTCGTTCATCTGGTTCTAATCTTCGCGTCATTCCAATTTTATAAATATTCTCGCCAAAAGCACCAATATTTGAAATTACATAAACATAGCCAGCCCTATAGTTTGCTTCTCTATAGTCAAGGTCTTTTAATGCAACATCACAATCAATTAGTTGTTTTTCAAGATCTTCTTTTTTTTCTGTAAGCACTATTTTTCTTTCTTCGCTTTCTTCAACTGCCAATTGCTCTGCAACTCTTTTCATTGCATTTTGATAATGTGATTGTTCTTTCTCGTACTCTTTTCGCCTCTCTTCAATTTCTCTTTGAACTCTTTGTTCTTCTCGTTGTAACTCTCGTTGAGCTCTTTGCTCTTCTCGTTCTTCCTTCTTTTTTTGTTGGTATTCAAAAGATAAGTCTAGCTCTTCAATTTTTAAATTAAAATATTCCCATGCAATTGTTATTTTGTTTGTTTCGTTAAGTTTGTTTTGCAGTTCATATGCTTTTAAAATTCTTTCTTTGCTGTTTTCATAGTTGCTAAATCTAACCTTATCAACGATAATATCGCACTCAATGTTAAATGTTCGAATTATTTGTTTTATGTTTTCAGCAATTAGTTTTTTTCCAGTTTTTTCACTTCCATTAACTTTCCATTTTATACCGCAGGTTGCAGCAGTTGCGTTTTTAATCATTTCCTTTTGTTTGATTTTTATTTCTTCTAATCTGTTTTCGTATTGGTCAAGGTCAGCAAAATCATATTGTGGGTGAAAAACACCAAAATTTTGATAAAGTATTTCATCATCTAGTTGAATTATTTCATTTTCTAGGACTTTTTTATATTTTTGCAACGACTCAATATCACTAGAAATTTTTTCTATTTGTTCATTCATATTTTAACCTGCCATTATTTCTTTTCTTTTTTGTGTATATTCTTCAATATCAATTTCACAATCATCTAACTTTTGTTTTAATTTTTTCAACTGTTCATAAGGTGTTAAAGTGGAGTCTTGTTTTTCTTCTTTTATTATTTCTGTTTTTAGTTCAGTGGAGTAAATATGATCTTGTGTAGCAATCAAAAACTCTTTTTCTTTTTGTGCTATTTCATTTTGCTTTTTGGTTAACTGTGCCTCAATTTTGTCTATTTCTCTTAATCTTCGCATTTTTACAAGCGTTTCTTCTTTTGCTTTATGACTTTCTTCCTCTTCCTTTTTTTGCTGTTCTTTCAGAACTCGCATTTTTTCTAAACCAGAAACGACCTCTTTTTGTGAAAATATTTTTTCTCGCTTATAATAATTTTGTCCCGTAGGGCTAGTATATGAAGCAAATATTTGAATACAAGTTCTTATAATAGGCATATCTAATTTTTCCTGTTTGAATAATATCTTTTCAAAGGAGTTGTAACTTACTAATGATAGTTCCTCATTTTTTGACTCCTCTGCATAATGCTCTAATTTATTATATTTAGATTGATACTCTCTCCAAAGCTTTATATTAAAGTTGATCTTTGATAATATTGCCTCAAAAAATTGTTCATTTTCGCTAAGAATTGTGATAAACACCCTTTCAAAATCAACCTTATCTAATGATGCTTTGCTTAAATATTCCATTTTGTATGTATTAATACTATTAATAGAATTATCAAAAGAGTATTTCTTATTTAAGTTTAAAACATTAGCATAAAGCGGACTTGTATCTTTAACTAGCGAAATATCTCTTTGATATTTTTCTTCAGTTGCCTTCCTTTCTTTTTCAATCTCCTGTTGATGCTTATATTCTTCAATCCTTAGCCTTTCTTGTTGATTACGCAATTCCTGTTGATGTTTATTTTCTTCAATTCTTAATTTTTCCTGTTTATTATACAATTCCTGTTCTTTTTTGTTCTGATTAGCTTTTTCAATTACTTGTATAATCCATTTTATAATCTGCACAGTCCATTTTATTAATAGAAAAGGCG
>Ga0172381_10000243_pt1 | contig 66895 bp, 72 predicted proteins | sample Leawel6488metaG_FD_119754 | JGI IMG/M metagenome (GOLD analysis project Ga0172381, IMG submission 119754) | Leachate microbial communities from a municipal landfill in Southern Ontario, Canada - Leachate well 64-88 metaG | ecosystem: Engineered > Solid waste > Landfill > Unclassified | place... | reverse complement strand
TGCGGCAATCGCGGCTCGCTTTACGATACTTGCGTTGATGATGAAACTTGCGCCGACGGGTCGTGCGAGGCGAATTGCACCGCCAAATCAAGCAAAAAATGCTACAACGGCGATGTTTATTGGTATGATTCCTGCGGCGTTAAAGGAACTTTGTATCAGGATTGCGGCATCAATGCCTTGACTTCCGTTTACCAATGCAGCGGTAATTGGCTGCAGCAAGGGACTACGGCCAAGGATTGTGTCAGTGGCGCGTGCACCCAGACAATGACATGGGGCAATGTCCAGGATTGTTCTTTGAGCGGCAAGATGTGCAAAAATTCGGCGTGCGTAATTTCCAATACCGCCGCCCCGATAATTTCCGGTATTCAGCCGTCCGGCAGTTATGTCGCTCCGGTTACAACCAATACAAATATAAATACCAACACCGCCGCCGATACCGCCGCCCCGATAATTTCCGGTATTCAGCCGTCCGGCGAAATCGTTATCGCCACTACCACGATTGCATGCGTAACCAACGAAGCCGCCGCTTGTAAGTATGATATTGCCGACACCGATTACGATTCAATGGAGAATTTATTGAGCGGCACTGGGACTTCCCATACTCGCAGCGCGGTCTTGTCCAGCGCCGGCAATTATATTTATTATGTTCGCTGCAAGGATGCCGCCGGCAATAAAAATATTGTTTCCGCCAAACTAACTTTTAGCTATGCTCCGATCAAGATTGAAGGCCCGGCGGTTTCCAATTTATCGCCCAGCGGCCAAATTTATCAAAACACCGTGGCGCTGGCCGCGGTTACCGACAAATCATCCGAGTGTCGCTACGCCACCGTCGACACTGATTTTGATTTAATGGAAAATAAGTTTTCCACCGGCGATGGCTTGGATCAGCAAGCGATTGTCACTCTGCCGGAATTCGGAGATTACAGTTATTATGTCCGCTGCAAGGATGCCGCGGGGAATAAGGATTCTTTGTCTCAAGTGATTAGTTTCCAATATCGTGAGGCCGAAGCGATTCCGGCCGATGCCGGCAAGTCGGCGACAACGCCTTCGTCCGAACCTCTGGTTTGCACTGAATATACTTCCATTGATCCTAATGGTGTGTGCGACCCGGCCGAGAATTGTGTTTGCGATCCCGATTGCGGCACTAATAATCAGGCCGTTGATTCGGATTGCGCTAAGATCCAAACTCAAACATCCGATGTTGAAGAAACCGCCGGTGTCAATTGGATTCTGGTCGCCATTGCCGGTTTTGCGGTTCTCGTTTTGGTTTTTGTGATTATCGTTGCTGCTGTTTCCCAAAAAAAGAAGAAGACCAATAGCGGAGAAGAGTTGTAAGTGATTGGCGTATTATCAAATACTTTGCGGAGGGCGCAAGGTATTTTTTTGTTTTTCGGGAAATGTTATACTTTGATTATTAAATTTAATGAAAATTATGAATATTATTGAAAGACTCAAAGAAGCGAATTTGCGCGGCCGCGGCGGCGCCGGATTTCCGGCTTGGCAAAAATGGCAGATGGTGGGAAATGCGGTTTCACCGAATGGAAAAAAGTTTGTCGTTTGCAATGTGTCGGAAGGCGAGCCGGCGGTATCAAAAGATGGCTATATTTTGGAAAATTGGCCGGAAATTGTTATTGATGGGATTGCGCTGGCGATGGATGCAGTTGGCGCAAACAAAGGTTATTTGTATTTGCGCAAAGATTATTTTGATAAATTTAAAGATAAATTAACCGTTTTGATTGCCGATCGGCAAATTGAAATTGTGCGCGAACCGGGCGGGTATCTTGGCGGCGAAGAAACCGCGCTTTTAGAGTCAATTGAAGGCGAGCCGTGCGAACCGCGGATCAAGCCGCCGTTTCCGCCTCAGGCGGGACTTTTTGGATGTCCTACCTTGATAAATAATCTGGAAACGCTTTATTTTGCGGTCAGAATTGTCAAAGGCGAATACAAAAACACTCGGTTTTATTCAATTTCGGGCGACTGCAAAAATCTCGGCAATTATGAGCTTGGCGAAAATTTATCGGTGCGCGAAGTGTTGGTGGCCACTGGCAATCTGCCGGATTTTAAGTTTTTCGCGCAAGTCGGCGGCGGCGCCAGCGGCGCGATTTTGCTGGAAAACGAATTGGACAAGCCGTTATCCGGCGCGGGTTCAATCGTGGTTCACGATTTGGCAAAGACCGACTTGCGCCAGTTGGGATTGCAATGGGCGGAATTTTTCGTCGGTGAAAATTGCGGTAAATGCGTCCCCTGCCGCGAAGGTGTTTATCGTCTGCGCGAAATCTTTTCCCAATCCCCGCTTGACATCGCCCGTGCGCAAGATATTGTGAATTTACTGGCCGCGGCCAGCTTCTGCCCCTTCGGCAAAGGCGTGGCCAATTCCTTTGGCAGCTTGTTGAAAAAGTTTGATTTATGAAATCGCGGGAAAATAATTATGCGTTTATTGACAGCCAGAATTTAAATTTGAGCGTGCAATCGCTGGGATGGCGTTTGGACTTTGCGAAATTTAGGATATATTTAAAAGAAAAGTATGGCATAACGAAAGCATTCCTGTTTATCGGATATATTGAAGGAAACAATGATTTGTATGCTTTTTTGCAAAACGCAGGGTTTGTTTGCATTTTTAAACCGACATTGAAGCATGGCGATGGTTCAACGAAGGGAAATTGCGATGCGGAGTTGGTGTTGTGGTCAATGGTTGAATATAGAAATTATGATAAAGCAATTATTGTTACCGGCGATGGTGATTTTTATTGCTTGATTAAATATCTGATAGAAAATGAAAAACTTTTAGCGATAATGATTCCCAATAAATTTCAATTTTCAGCATTGTTGAGATTTAAAATTTGCCGAAGTTTTTTAAGATTTATGAATGATTTGAAAAATAAGTTGGAATATATTTCAAAAAAGAAAAAGCCCCATAAGGACGAAACCTTATAGGGTTGTTTTTTCCGCTCGTGATTGTATTATAAGTTTATCTTATTAGTTTATTTTGTCAAGTAAAAAATTGGGTGAATAATAATAAATAATAAATGAAAAATATGAAAATAATAATTGATGATAGGGAAGTTGAGGCGGCGGAGGGACAGTCGGTGCTGGAGGCGGCGAAAGTTGCGGAAATAGAGATTCCGGCGCTTTGTTATCATCCGGATTTGTGCGTGAAGGCGAATTGCCGGTTGTGTTTGGTGGAGATTGAGGGGGTTGCCGCGCCGCAGACCGCGTGTTCAACCAAAGTTAAGGATGGGATGGTTGTGAAAACACAAAGCGATAATTTGAATGCGTTGCGAAAAACCAATTTGGAGTTGTTGCTGGGCGAACATCGCCGGAATTGTTCGCAATGCATTTGGCAGGGCAAGTGCGCGTTGTTAAAATACTCGGCGCAATTCAAGGCGAATTTGGCGGCTAATGTATTGCGGAAGCCCGAACCGGATATTGTGAAATTCGGCCCGATCGTTCTTGATCGGTCAAAGTGTATTGATTGCCGCAATTGCGTGGATATGTGCGCGCGTCAGACCGGGTCGCGCCGAGGTACGGACACGGAAATGAAATCCGATGGATTTTTAGAAGTGGAAGGACAAGGGAAAGATATTCATATCGCGCCGTCTTGCGACGCCAAAAAGGATTGCATTTATTGCGGCCAGTGCATTGTGCATTGCCCGGTGGGCGCGCTGGATAATGTAAGCGCGGTGGATGAGGTTGACGCTTTGTTGAAAGATCGCCAAGGGAAAACCCTAATCATTCAATTCGCGCCGTCAATCCGCACCAGTATTGGCGAAATGTTTGGTATGGAATACGGCACGAATGTTACCGGCAAATTGTCCGCGGCGTTGAAAAAACTGGGGTTTGACAAAGTTTTTGATGTGAATATGGCCGCGGATTTGACCACGGTGGAAGAAGCCAAGGAATTGGTTTGGCGCGTGACCGAGAAAAAGCCGCTGCCGATGTTCACTTCTTGCTGTCCGGGCTGGATGCGCTACTTGGAATTTTACCGCCCGGATATGATTCCCAATATCACCACGGTCAAGTCGCCGCAAAATATGCTGGGATCGTTGATTAAGACCTATTGGGCAGAAAAAAACAGCATTAAGCCGGAGAACATAATCGTGGTTTCGGTGATGCCGTGCACGGCCAAGAAATACGATGTTGCCAAGCCCGAAGAAAAGATTAACGGTTTGAGCCCGATTGATTATGTGTTCACCACTCGCGAATTGGGGCGGTTGCTACAAAAAAACCGCATCAACCTCAAAGATATGGAGCAAGGCGCGGCGGATGATCCGTTTGGTATCTACACCGGCGCGGGCACGATTTTTGGCGCCACCGGCGGCGTGACTGAAGCGGCCACGCGTACGGCCTATTTTCTTATCACGGGCAAAAATTTGGAAAAGGTTGATTGCAAAAATGTGCGCGGCATTATTGGCCTGAAAAAAGCGGTCGTGGAAATTAATGGCATTAAATTAAAGGTGGGAATTGCCAATGGGATGGAAAATGCTAAAATTATTCTGGACGATTTGGCCAAAGATCCGAAAGCGTATGATTATATTGAAATTATGGCCTGTCCGGGCGGTTGCATCGGCGGCGGCGGCCAGCCCCTGCCGGTGAACGACGACATCCGCAAAAAACGCGCCGCGGGTTTGTATGCCGATGACTGCTCCAAAACCATCCGTTTTGCCCATGAAAGTCCGGCGGTGAAAGAAGTGTATGATGAATATTTTAAGGGCGACGAGCACAAGATCCATGAAGTTTTGCACACGCATTATTCGCAAAAAGAAAAAAGTAAAATTGAAGAATTGTAATTTTTTTAAATAATAAATTCCCCCCAAAGCCGTTTTTGGCGCAAAGTGGGAAATAAAAATATGGCTTTTGAATTTGAATATGTTGATATGGATGAAGAAGAAATTCCAGCAGAACCAAAAAAGCCAAAAAAAGAAGATGGAGGTAGCGTTGATGGGGTAAATAAAAAATTTGGCGATTTGATTATTGATAAAGGGGGATTGATTGTCGGCGGAAATGAAAAAATTATTGCCGATAGCGTTGTGATCGGTCCTGGCGCGAAAATTGAAAGAAGCAAAGGCGTGGAAAAAAGTGGCGATGAATTTGATGAGAATAATGAATTTGCACGAAAAATGGCCGCCGCGAAAGCGAAGATAACAGCGGCCAAAGAGGGAGCGAGAATGGCAAGAATGAGCCAAATAGAGGAAAATTTGGGAGTGGCAAGGCGAAGTGGCGACGATCAAGAAGGAAAAGTGAATACCGGAATAAAAATGAGTGGCGGTAATATTACGGTTGGCAGTATGAAGGCGGGCAAAGTTGAAATGACTGGCGGGAAATTGAATGTTGGCAAAATGACGGCGGACTCATTAAAAGCGACTGGCGGTGCGATTAATTACGGAGAAATGAATGTTGGCAAAAAAGAGATCGGACCGGATGTACAAATTCGCCAAAAGAAATAAAGAAGTTTTGCATACTGTCTATACTCAAAAACCTAAAAGTGAAATTGAAAAAATATGAAAAATAATATAAAAAGTATTGCTATAAATCGGGAAATGGTTTTGACGAGTGTTTTTGTCGGGGCGGCGGTAATTGCGCCGGTATTGCATTCGCAGTTGATTACGGGGACAATCGTTAATGCCGCATTGTTTGGGGCGGTGGTGCTGGTTGGGTTTCGGGCGGCGTGCGCGGTGGCCGCGGTGCCGAGTTTGATCGCGCTGGCGGCGGGGACTTTGCCGATGTTGATGGCGCCGATGATTCCGTTTATTGTGGCGGGCAATATCGCGTTGGCGGGGGTGTTCGCGTTGTTGCGCAAAACCAATTTTGTGTTGGCGGCGGGAGCGGCCGCGACGGCCAAATTTGGATTTTTGGTTTTGAGTGCGAATGTGATTTTGGTTGCGATGACGCACGGGAAAATGACGGTGGCGCTGGCGTCAATGATGGGCTGGCCGCAGTTGATTACGGCGCTGTTGGGCGCGGGGTTGGCGTATGGAATAAATTTAAAATTGAAAAATCAAAGTTAAAAATGACAATGAAAAATTAAAAATGTTTGAATTATGACATTTTACATTTTAAATTGTATTTTGATTTTTGATATTTGCAATTTACATTTTTATGGAATTTACGGAAAAAACTACGTTGGAGGAGGTTTTGGAATTTTCGGAAGCCGAAAGGGTTTTGACAAAGTATAAATTGCCGTGCTTGGGTTGTCCTATGGCCAAGATTGAAATGAGCGGTTTGACTTTGGGCGATATTTGTGCGGCTTATCGGATTGACATTAAAAATTTGCTGGTTGATTTGAATTTTGCCGCGCGGCGGTTTGGCGGTGGTTAAAATTGAACTTGCGCGGTTTATTGATTATGATATATTTAATTTGGTAAAATAATTAATACAAAAAAGAAATAATATGAATATTAAAGCGATAAAGATTTCCAAGAGCGTATTGATACCGGCAGCGGGATTGGTTTTGTTTGCGGCGATTGCGGCAGTGGTGTATTTTAATCCGTTCAATATAATTCCGGCAAAGTTTCGGCCGATGCAAGTGATGAAGGCCGATGCGGCCGCTAAAAAGGCGATTGATTATGTTAATGCGAATATGCTTTCGGAAGGTATTACCGCATCGTACAAGGATGTTAAAAGCGAAAATGGTTTATACACGTTTAAATTGACGGTGCAAGGCAAAGATTATGCCGCTTATGTTACCAAAGATGGCGCGTTGTTTTTTGCCGAAGGAATTCCGCAAGCGATTGTTTTGGATAAAAAACTGGAAGAGGAAAAAGCGGCCGCGGCCGCGGTGAAAACCGACAAGCCGGATGTGAAGGTGTTTGTGATGAGTTATTGTCCTTATGGATTGCAGGCGCAGAAAATGTATTTGCCGGTCTATGATCTTTTGAAAGACAAGGCGACGATGGGAATTTATTTTGTTAACTATGCGATGCACGGCAAAAAAGAGATTGACGAGAACCTGCGCCAGTATTGCATTCAAAAGGAACAAAATGACAAATATGCCGCTTATTTGAAATGTTTCACGGCGGCGACAACCGCGGCGGATGGGACCGCGGAATATGCCAAGTGTTTGACCGGCGCCGGGATTGATCAGGCCAAACTGAATACATGTGTTGCCGCGGCGGACAAAGAATTCAAGGTTACCGCCAATTTTAACGACAAAACGACTTGGCTGAGCGGTTCTTATCCCAAATTTGATGTTAATGCCGATTTGAATGAAAAATACAGCGTGCAGGGTTCGCCCACGATTATTATTAATGATAGCGATGCTTCCGCGTCTTTATCTACGCGTTCGCCCGAAGCGCTTAAACTTGCGATTTGTGCGGCGTTCAATAACCAGCCCGAGGAGTGCAAGACCGTATTGTCCACTGATCAGCCGTCAACCGGATTTGGAGCGGCGACCGCTGCGGCCGGCGACAGCGCGGCCGGGGGATGCGCCACAAACTAAGAGCAAAATATGATTAAAATTTATTCAACTCCTTTTTGTCCGTATTGCGTTACTCTCAAAGATTATTTGAAGAGCAAGAAAGTTGAGTTTGCCGATGTTGATGTTTCGGAAAACGAAAAAGAGCGCGACGAGATGATTGAACTTTCTGGCCAGATTGGCGTGCCGGTGGTGAATGTTGACGGCAAGATAATCGTGGGATTTGACAAAGAACAGATTGATGAAATGTTGAAATTGAAATAAAAAATATTACTGGCGCATTAATTTGCGCCAGTTTTAATAAAAACATTGAATTGCGAAATTGATATTTTGCGATAGCACTCATACAATTTTTTCCATTATTGCCTTGCCAAGTTCGCGGTAAAACAAAGTTTTTGCAATTTTGGGCAAAATGAAAAAAATTGTAAATTATCGCAAAATATCAATTTCGCAATTCAAAATAAAATCAAAAAAATATGGCAAAAATAGCAATTAATGGTTTGGGAAGGATCGGGCGGCATGTATTCAAGCTGATATTGGACAAACATCCGGAATTGGATTTGGTGGCGGTCAACGATCTTACCGATCCCAAAGTGATCGCCCATCTTTTGAATTATGATTCAATCTATGGCCGCTGGAACAAAGAGATTGAAGTATCGGAAAAAGAAATCGTGGTACGCGGGAAAAAAAATAATAATCGGGTGGCGGTTTTTGCGGAAACCGATCCGGCTAATCTGCCGTGGAAAAAATTGGGCGTGGATGTGGTTTTGGAATGCACCGGCCGGTTCACCAAATATGATGATGCGGCCAAGCATCTGATTGCGGGCGCCAAAAAAGTGATAATTTCGGCACCGGCCAAGGATAGCGACAAGGTGCCGTCATATCTTTTGGGCATTAATGCGGACAAATACGATTCGGCCAAAACCGATATTATGGATATGGGTTCTTGTACCACAAATTGTTTGACGCCGGTGGTTCAGGTCTTGAACGATAATTTCGGTATCGTAAAAGGTTTTATGACCACGGTGCACGCTTACACCAACGACCAGAAAATTTTGGATTTGCCACACAGTGATTTGCGCCGGGCGCGTGCCGCGGGATTAAACATCATTCCCACCAGTACGGGTGCGGCCAAAACCATCGGTAAGGTCATTCCCGAATTAAAAGGCAAATTGGACGGTATTGCGTTGCGCGTGCCGGTGCCGACCGGTTCGGTAGTGGACTTGGTTTGCGAGCTTGGCCGGGAGGTTAGGGCTGATGAGGTAAATGGTGCTTTGGAGTTGGCGACCAAGAAAAAGCCGCTCAAAGGCATCATGGTCTACGAAACCGTACCGCTGGTGTCATCGGATTACATTGGCAGCCCATACTCATCAATCATTGATTCGGCCTTAACCATGGCCAATGGCAATATGGTCAAAGTGGTGGCCTGGTACGACAACGAATGGGGCTATTCCACCCGCCTCGCCGAATTCGCCTAATTCGTGGGCAATAAAATCTAAAATGAAAAAACTAGAAAATAATTTTGCGTACATTGACGGCGCGAATTTATATAACGGCAGCAAAAGTTTGGGCTGGAAGCTGGACTACCGGCGTTCTCGGATTTGGTTAAAAAACAAGTATTTGATTGAGCGTGCGTATTTGTTTATCGGATTGGTTGGAGAAAACAAGGGACTTTATCAATTTTTGCAGGAGATTGGATTTATATTGGTTTTTAAAGAAACGGTTAACGATGGCAACGGGAGAATAAAAGGCAATTGCGATGCTGATTTGGTTTTACGTTCCGTTTGCGATGCTTACGAAAACAATTGCGACCGACAGGTGATAGTTTCCAGTGATGGTGATTATGCCTGTTTGGTTTCCTTTTTACTGCAAAAAAATAAATTAAGAACGATTTTGTCGCCGAATGTAAGCAAAAAATGTTCAATTTTGATCAAGCGAACCGGCGCGCCAATTGCCTATTTGAATGAACAAAGGAATAATCTGGAATATAAAAGAAAAAACCCCCAATAAAGATTATTCTCTATCAGGGTTCTTTTCGTGGTGATGTATCATAAATATACCAGTTAAGACACTATTGTCAAGTGCGAATGTGGAAGTACTCTCTAAGAGCCCATCAAATAACCCATCCCTAAAATTATCAAATAATCTTAATCACGCAAAGTTTGAGGGGGTTATTGGATAGGCCCTAAGGGTTATCGCGGTTGAATGGGGCGGCAGCGAACTGAAATAATAATCAATAAAAACATGATAAAAAAAGGAGAACTTTATTGGCCGGACGCGGCGGCGAAAAAGCGGGCGTGGCTGAAGTCCAAAAGTGTGTATGCACTTGCCGAAAAAAATCCGGTGAAGTTTTGGGAGAATGTGGCCAAGGAATTATTGTGGCGCAAAAAATGGACGAAGGCGTACACAGACACGCCGCCGCATATTAAGTGGTTTGCGGGCGCGAAATTGAATATTGCGGAAAACTGCTTGGATCGCAATTTGGCGGCGCGCAAAAACAAAGTGGCGATCATTTGGGAACCCGACGATACCGACCATCCGGCAAAAATAATTACCTATTACGATTTGTATCGGCAGGTGAACAAGTTTGCCAACGCGCTGAAAAAATTGGGCGTGAAAAAAGGCGACCGGGTGGGAATTTATTTGCCGATGATTCCGGAGGTGGTGGTAAGCATGCTGGCGTGCGCCCGGATTGGTGCGGTACATTCGGTGGTGTTTTCCGCGTTTTCGGCGCAGGCCTTGCAAGTGCGCTTGCAAGATGCGGGTGCCAAAGTTTTGGTGACTTGCGATGGTTATTATCGCCGCGGCAAGATTGTTGATTTGAAAAAACAGGCCGACGAAGGATTGAGCGGTACGGTCGTGGAAAGGGTGGTTGTAATCAAACGTGCGGAAAATGTGATTCCGTGGACGCAGGCGCGCGATGTTTGGTATGAGGAAATTACGCGCAACGAATCCGATGAGTGCGCGCCGACGGTGATGGATGCCGAAGACCCGATGTTCATTTTGTACACCAGCGGCTCAACCGGCAAGCCCAAAGGGGCGTTGCATACTTGCGGCGGCTATATGGTTTCGGCGTATGCCTCGGATAAATGGATATTTGATTTGACCGATGATGACATTTTTTGGTCAACCGCGGATATTGGCTGGGTTACCGGCCACACCTATTCGTGTTATGGCCCACTGTTGAACGGCGCGACATTTGTGATGTTTGAGGGGTCGCCGGATTATCCCAATCCCGATCGCTGGGCCAGCGTGATTGATAAATACGGCGTGACGGTGTTTTATACCGCACCCACGGCAATTCGGATGTTTATGAAGAATGGTACGGACATTTTGAAGCCGTATAAATTAAATACTTTGCAGGTTTTGGGTTCGGTGGGCGAGCCGATATCGGAAAAAGCGTGGAATTGGTATTTTACTGAGGTGGGAAAAAAGAGATGTCCCATCCTGGACACTTGGTGGCAGACCGAAACCGGCGGGATTGTGGCGACTTCCCTGCCGGGAATCGGGCCGTTCAAACCGGCGCATACTGGACTGCCTTTGCCGGGAATCCGTATTCGCGTGGTGGACGAGGCGGGCAAAATTTGCCCGGCGGGCAAGGAAGGCAGCGTGGTGCTGGCGGCGCCGTTTGCGCCGAGTTTGTTGCGCGGGGTTTGGAATAACGAGCAAAAATTCATTGATACCTATTGGAGCCAATACAAGAACAAATTTTATTTTTCCGGCGACTTGGGGTATCGCGACAAGAATGGTTTGTTGCGGGTGGTGGGCCGCAGTGACGATATGATCAAGGTGGCGGGACATCGTTTGACCACGGGAGAGTTGGAGAGCGCGGCGTGCCACGAGCCGATGGTGGCCGAATGCGCGGTGGTGGGCGTGGTGGACGAGATCAAAGGCGAGGTGCCGGTGGCGTTTGTGGTGCCCAAAAGCCAATCCAATATTGAGGGGCTAAAAGAAAAAGTGGTGGCCGCGATTCGCGCCGGCATCGGTCCGATTGCCACCCCGCACCAGGTTTTTATCGTGACTGACCTGCCCAAAACCCGCTCGGGCAAGATTATGCGCCGCATTCTGCGCAAGGTTTTCACCAAAGAAGAACTGGGCGACCTATCAACTTTGGCCAACCCCGAAAGCGTGGAAAGTATCAAGCAAACCGTCAATCCCGCTTTGTAATTTGAATTTTGTATTTGTATTTGAGGTCAGTCCTCGGCGTACTCGCCGAGGTCTGACCTCGCCAAACTGCATTTCGCAAGTATATATTTAAATCCATATTTAAATAAGTATTTAAATATATACTTTTCAACAAAACATTCTCATATTCTGCAGAATATGAGAATGTTTTGTTTTTTGGGTTGGTGCCGGTTTGATTATGGATTTCAATATGGTAAAATATCAATATGGACACGATGGAATTTCGCCAGAGTTTGTTTTGGGATGTGAACCCAAAAAATATTGATCCGCAAAAAAACGCGCAATATGTGATTGAGCGGATTTTGGATTTCGGCAATGACGCCGAAGTGAAGTGGATGTGGGATTATTATGACAAACCGTTGATAAAAAAGATCGTGGATAAATCGCGCTGTTTGATGCCGGAAACGAAAAATTTATGGCAATTGATTTTAATAAACAATTAAACCTTAAGGTTGATATTTTACCCAAAGAAACCAAAGTCGCTTTGGATTTTTTGGCGGGTAAAAATTGGTTAAATGGGAATCTTAATTGGTATTTGGCGGGCGGAACCGCGCTTGCAATGCAAGCCGGTCATCGCAAATCGTATGATTTGGATTTTTTTAATACGGGTAGCTCTTTTGATAATTTGGAATTATTGGCAAATTTTAAAGATAATAAAAAATGGGAAATGACCATAAATAAGGAAAATACCATTTACGGAAAACTATTTGGCGCAAAAGTGAGCTTTATTGCTTATCCTTTTTTCGCGCCAGATATGAAATTTATTAAATATGGCACAATAAACATTTTGCCGGCGCGCGATGTGGCGGTAATGAAAATTATTGCCATTTCGCAAAGAGGCAGAAAGCGTGATTTTTTTGATTTGTATTGGTGCGCGAAAAATATTGAACCGATGGATGAAACGATTAAACGGTTAAAAAAGCAATATCCCAGTGTTGCTCACGATTACCACCATATTTTAAAGAGTTTGACATACTTTGCCGATGCGGAAGGCGATGCCGATCCGGAATTGAATTTTATGGCAAGCTGGAACGATGTGAAAAATTATTTTAAAGCTGAAATCCCGCAAATAATGAAAAAAATAATGGATTTAAAATAAAAAATCAAGAGGTTTGTTAAACAGTTAAGCTGTTGATAAATCAAGAAATATTTTATGGTCAAGGCAATAATTTTAAAAGTTGCAAAAATTAAATATGGCGGCAATGATGTTTGGGTGGAAATTTATAACGCGCTAATTAAGGCGCGTAAAGGCGATTCTGCCAGTGTGGGTGTGTTTGAAGTTATTGATTGATATGAAATTGCTCAATTTCCGCGTCTTAATTGTTGTGGCAGTAATTTTGGCGATAATTGCACTTGCGGTTGGTGTTTTTGTTTGGCAAAAATACCCTTTTGGAGTTAAACAATATAAAACCATTTCTATTGGCATGGATGCGGCGGAAAAAGCAAATGATCATATTGTTTGGGCGCCGCCGGATGACACCGTGATGGAATCGAAATTTTATGTTTATTCTTTGGGCGATGAAACAATGCGTATCAATTCAAGTTGCGGCGCGGGTGCCTATTTCGTGGAGTGTTTGGGCGGTTGGATTTCCGGTTATAAAGATATCGGCGATGTGGCCGATTACGGTCTGCGCGAGGCGGGAGTGGATATTGACAAACAAAAGATTATTACCATTGCCGATAAAGATGCGAAAATCGTGGGCATTTACCCCGGCGCCGGCATCAGGAATTTACCTTACATCATGAATAACCATCGCAACCTTGTATCCAAAGAAACTTTTGATATTTGCTGGAATATGATGCCGCGGCTATGGAAATAATCAAAATTAGGTGTGGTGCCAAAAAATATGGCTCTTCAAATATTTGTATGGGTTAAAGTCAAATTGTAAGCCAAAAACAGCAGGATTTTCTTTTTTAAAAGCTGAATTTGGGCTTATTTTAAGAGAAAATTTGTTAAAAATGGCCTTGATAATAAATTTTTCCTAAATTTTACCCACAGAATTCTTTGAATAACCAAAAATATGAAGAAGAAAATTGAGCAAAATAAAATAGTCATTTATAAAACCGCGAAAAACGAGGTTGAATTAAGCGTGCGGCTTGAAAAGGAAACTGCATGGCTTTCGCTGGATCAGATTGCTGATTTGTTTGACAGGGATAAATCGGCAGTTTCCCGTCATATTAAAAATATTTTTAAAGAAAAAGAATTATTTAAGAAATCAGTTGTTGCAAATTTTGCAACAACTGCGGCGGATGGAAAAATATACAAAGTTGATTATTATAATTTGGATGTAATCATATCGGTTGGTTATCGGGTTAATTCGGTGCGAGCGACTCAATTTCGTATCTGGGCGACTAAAACGCTTAAAAATTATTTGGTTAGAGGTTATTCCATAAATGAAAAGCGGTTGTTGGAGACAAAAGAAAAATTTGTAGAATTACAGAATGCAATTTCTTTTTTGCAAGAAAAATCAAAGGCGGAATTATTGGCAGGGCAAGAAGGTGAAATTTTAAATTTGATTGCCGAATATGCGAAAACGCTTTCTTTGCTTGAGCAATACGACAAAGGCGAAGTCGCCGTAGCAAAAGGCGAAAAAACGAAATATGTTTTGAAATATGATGATTGCGTTGAGATTATTGCCAAAATTAAAGAGGATTTGATTGGCAAGGGCGAAGCGAGCAATCTTTTCGGCAGCCAAAGAGACAAAAATTTTGAAGGCATAATCGGCGCGTTATACCAATCGTTTGGCGGCCAGGTTTTATATCCCGCGCTTGAAGACAAGGCGGCGCATTTGCTATACTTGATAATCAAAGACCATCCGTTTTCCGATGGGAACAAGCGGATTGGTTCATTTTTGTTTGTCTATTTTTTGGACAAAACCAATTCGCTTTATCGCCGGTTGGGTGAGCGAAAAATTAATGATAACGCCCTGACAGCATTGGCGTTGCTGGTGGCGCAAAGCGACCGAAAAGAAAAGGAAATAATGATAAAAATCATTAAGAATTTAATTACGAATTGAAAAAATAATGGAATTGAAATAAAAAATTATGATAAATAGGTGCTTACTAAAAATTTTTGCGGTTGTAATTGGTGTATTAATGACTCCATCGTTATGTTTGGCTGATGTCGCTGCAGTCGCGATGGTGTTGCCGTTAGCAGGTGGTTTGATGATGGTTTATTCGTTTATTTTTATTGTTTTGATTGAAGCGATTATCATCGGAAAGATTTTAAATAAAATTAAAGGTGGTTATAGTTACGGGTCAAAACAGATTTTAAAATATTCAATTATTGCCAATCTTGCGACAACTTTGATTGGTTTGCCGGTTTCTGTGGTGGTATCCAATTCATTGTATACAATAGTTGCTATTTATGCACTTTTAGATGTTTTAAGCGCTGTCATTTGGATTCCTGTGATTTTATTTATTTTTGAGTTTTTTATATCGGTTTTTATCGAAACTAAAATAGCTTATCGTTTTTTCAAAAATGCTCGCAAAGAATATTTGCGAAAAGCGATTTGGATTGCGAATATTGTAAGCTATTTATTTTTAATTCTTTTTACGATAGCGTGGGATCTTAGTATTGTTCTTCCTTATATGCAATAACCGAATAAAATCCAAGTAGTTTCATTTTGGGACAGGTTGCTGGCAAAATCAAAAAAATATCATGGTTAATCAAATAGTTTTAAAACTGGCAAAAATAAAATATAACGGCAATTCCGTTGGCGATGATATCCGTTTGGAAATTGAGGCAATGGGACAGATCGCAACGATAGACAAAAGGATTAAAATTAACACCAGTGCGGAAATAAACCGCGAAGTGGCAAGGTTTTTGACGGATCAAGCATCATTTAAAACCGGAATTAAAATTACCGTAATTGAAAAGGACTTGCTGTTCAATGATGTTGGCATTGTTGAGAAAAACATTAAAATTGATGTTGAGCAAGGCAAACCGCAGGAATTTTCGTTTGAGGTGCGAGTGAGGGAAAATCGGTCGGCGTTGTTGAATAAATTTTGGGGCAAAGCGGTGGCGATTTTTGAGATAACTTTAACTTCGGAAATTTTAGAGACGGCGCAATATGTGCCGAATGAAGGCGATGGGTGGCTAAAGGCAATTTTGGATCGCGATAAGTCAAAAATAAACTTGCCGGCATTTTTAAAAGTTAAAAATGAAAAAAACGACTTTAAACGAGAATACTTTTTAATTTTAGAAGGTTCGTATCGAGGGGAACGCGCATCTGTTGCGTTAAGGGACGATGGTTCCTCCCAATTTATTTTTGGTATCGTGCACGAACCTATGGCAAGTGTTCGATATTTCATTTCGCAAAAAACTCTTTTTTTGAATGGCAAAAAATACAAAGCTACGAATTATCCCAACTCTCCATGGAGAAAAGGAGTATATGACATTGAAATTCCGGATTATCCTCATCCGGGCGGGGCGAGACATCAAGACAAAGCTCCGCGTGCAAAAACATGGTTTAGGATTGGGCATAGCGGTGATAGATATCTGCACGCGGGCGGTTATTCGCTTGGGTGTATTACGATCATTGAAATTTCTCGTTGGGCGGAAATTTATAACACACTAATCAAGGCGCGCAAAGGCGATTCGGCAAGCGTTGGCGTTTTGGAAGTGATTGATTAATATGAAACGCCCAAGCCGAATTAACATCTATGCAGGCGCTTTATTGGTACTGACATCGATTGCCGTTGTTGTTTTTTTGCAAAAATATCCTTTTGGGGTCAAGCAGTACAAAACCATTTCCATCGGAATTGCGGCGGCTGAAGGGGCGGGCGATTCGATCGGGTGGGCGCCGCCTTACGACACGGTTCCCGAATCGGATTTTTATGTATATTCGCTGGGAGATGAAACAATGTGTATCGGTTCGGATTGCGGCGCGGGCGCCTATTTCGTGGAGTGTTTGGGCGGTTGGATTTCCGGTTATAAAGATATCGGCGATGTGGCCGATTACGGTTTGCGTGAGGCGGGGATGGACATTGACAAACAAAAGATTATTACCATTGCCGATAAAGATGCAAAAATCGTTGGTATTTATCCTGGTGCCGGCATTAGAAATTTGCCTTACATTATGAATAATCATCGCAGCCTTGTTTCAAAAGAAACTTTTGATATTTGTTGGAATATGATGCCGCGGCTATGGAAATAATTAAATTGTTATTGAAAATAAAAAATTAAATTATGGAAACGCAAAATCAAAAAAATATGGAAAATTTAAACGATAAAAATGTGGTTTGGTTCAAGGAGGTGACCAAGAAGGATGTGGAGCTGGTGGGGGGGAAGAATGGGTCGCTGGGGGAGATGTTTTCGCAATTGGGGGAGAAGGGCGTGCCGATTCCCAATGGGTTCATCACCACCAGCACCGCGTTTTGGTATTATTTGCGGCACAACGGGATTGATAAAAAATTGGAAGCGATATTCAAGGATCTGGATGTTACCAATTTGGCGAAATTGAAAAAGGCCAGCACTTTGGCGCGCAATTTGGTGTTAAAAGGCGAGTTTCCGGCAGATTTTCGGAATCAGATATTGGAAGCTTACAAAGAATTGTCGGCTTATTATAAAACCAAAAATGTGAATGTGGCGGTGCGGTCATCCGCAACCGCGGAGGACTTGGCCGGGGCGTCGTTTGCCGGCGCGCACGAAACCTATTTGAACGTTAACACGCCTGCAGAGTTGCTGGATGCGGTGAAAAAATGCATTTCGTCGCTTTATTTGGATCGGGCGATTGTTTATCGCGCCGAAAAGGGTTTTGACACTCTTAAAGTGGCGTTGTCCGTGGGTGTGATGCGGATGGTGCGCTCGGACTTGGCCTCGGCGGGCATAATGTTCACCTTGGACACCGAAACCGGATTCCGCAATGTGGTGCTGGTCAATTCCATATATGGCGCGGGCGAAATGATTGTGAAGGGTCATGTGGTGGCCGATCAGTTTTATGTTTTTAAACCTTCCTTAAAGTCGGGTAAAAACGCGATTATTTCCAAGACCTTGGGCAATAAGGATATTAAATATATTTTTGACAAAAATGTCGGGTTGAAAGAGGTGAAGGTTTTGCCCAAAGATCAAGCTAAGTTTTCGCTGACCGATACGGAAGTGGAGCAGTTAGCCAAATGGGCGGTGATTATTGAGGATCATTACGAAGGCCCGCAAGATATTGAGTGGGCCAAGGACGGCAAGACCGGCGAATTGTTCATCGTTCAGGCCCGGCCGGAAACGATTTATGCCGGCAAGGAAACCAAAAATACCTATGAGGAATATGAGGTGAAAACCAATGCCAAACCGCTGGTTACGGGTATCGCCGTGGGACATAAGATCGGCGAAGGCAAAATTCATATCATTCCGAATGTGAAACAAATTAGCCAATTCAAGAAAGGTGAAATTTTGGTTACAAATATGACCGACCCGGACTGGGTGCCGATTATGCGAATTGCTTCGGCCATTGTTACCAATGAAGGCACCAAAACCTGCCACGCGGCGATTGTTTCGCGCGAGTTGGGTACGCCGTGCATTGTGGGGACAAGAAATGCCACCAAGGTTTTGAAAAATGGCGTTTTGGCGACCGCGGATTGCACCCAGGGTTTGGAAGGTCGAGTTTTTGCGGGCAAGATTCCTTATGAAAAAAAAGAATACGATTTGGGTACGATTCCGGATTTGCCGACCAAGATTATGCTGAATGTGGGCACGCCCGAAGGCGCGTTCAAGGCCTCGTTTTTACCCAATGACGGCGTGGGTTTGGCGCGGGTGGAATTTATTTTTGCCGATAAGGTAAAAGTGCATCCGCTGGCGCTGATTAATTTTGCCAAGCTGAAAGACAAAAAAATTAAAGCGCAAATTGAAACGATTACCGCGGGCTATAAAGACAAAAAAGAATTTTTTGTGGACAAACTTGCCGAAGGCGTGGCGCAGATCGCGGCGGCGTTTTATCCCAAGCATGTGATCGTGCGGTTTTCGGATTTTAAAACCAATGAATGCAGCGCGCTTTTGGGCGGCAAGGATTACGAACCGGTGGAATCCAATCCGATGATCGGCTGGCGCGGCGCGTCGCGCTATTATGATCCGCGGTTTGAACCGGCGTTCGCGATGGAGTGCGCGGCGATTAAAAAGGTGAGAGAACTTATGGGACTGGACAATGTGTGGACAATGATTCCGTTTTGCCGTACGGTTGAGGAGGGCAAAAAAGTGATTGAGGTGATGGCCAAAAACGGTTTGAAAAAAGGCGAGAATGGTTTGAAAGTGATCGTGATGTGCGAAATTCCCGCCAATGTGATTTTGGCCGATCAATTTTTGGAAATTTTTGACGGAATGTCCATCGGTTCCAACGATTTGACCCAGTTGGCGCTGGGATTGGATCGCGATGCCGGCCAATTGTCATATATTGGCAACGAAAATAACGAAGCGGTAAAAATTATGGTAAAACAAGCGGTGGCCGCCTGTAAGGCCAAAGGCAAATACATCGGCATCTGCGGCCAAGCCCCCAGCGACTACCCGGAATTTGCCGAATTTGTGATGCAAGAAGGCATTGAAACCATGTCCTTAAACCCCGACAGCGTAATGAAAACCATCATCAAACTGGGCGGGTTGGGAAAATAAAAAGGAGAATAATCTCCATAAATTTTACCCAATACTGGTAGCCATATCACACAAATCACCAAAATTGACCATATAGCAAAATTTTATTTTGTCAATGTTTATGAATTCAAAAGTTGATAAAATTTTGGAAAGATATAGAGGAATGCGAGTCGGTGTTTTTGTTGACGAGGCGAATTTGTTTTATTCGCAGAAAAGCGCCGGGTGGCGCATTGATTGGGGCAAGTTTTTGGTTTTTTGCCGCCAAAATTTTGAGGTGGAATTCGCAAAGTATTATTTGGGGATGCCGTTGGAAAAAGTTGCTTATGACAAAAATGTTTTGATAAAAGACAGAATTGAAAAATCGGGGTTTGAAGTTATTGAAAAGCCGCTCAAGAAAATTTATTTGGATAGCGCAAAGCAAAAATTCAAATATAAATGCAATTTTGATGTTGAAATTGCTTGCGATGCGATCAGAAATTTGGATAAAGTTGACGCGGCATTGCTTGCGAGCAGCGATAGCGATTTCATCGGTTTGAAGAAAGATGTTATCATCAACGGCAAGAGATTGGTTTTTGCTTGTTTTGAAAAGAATGTGGCCTGGGAAATTCACAAATCGCACCATATTTTTTTTGAAGATATCAGAGGCGAGATTGAGTATTTAAAATCGGAAAAATAACAAAAGCCCCGAAGATTAATTCGGGGTGAAATCACTGTGTAAATTGTAGCAAGCATAAAAAAAAAGTCAAGATTGATTCGGCCAAGCTCTCAGCGACTATGCGGAATTTGCCGAATTTGTGATGCAAGAAGGCATTAAAACCATGCCATTAAACCCCGACAGCGCAATGAAAACCATCATCAAATTGGGCGGGTTGGGAAAATAAAAAAAATAACAATATGTACGATGTAATCACTTTTGGGTCGGCGGCGTGGGATGTTTATATGGAGATGCCGCCAAAATATATCAAAGAAGACGGTTGCCCGGATGATGGACGGAGTTTTGTGTTGAATATGGGATTGAAAATTGATATTCCGGAAATGAGGTTTTGGCTTGGCGGCGGCGGAGTGAATACGGCCACAACTTTTAGCCGCCAAGGATTTAAAACTGCTTATTGCGGCATGGTTGGAGACGATATCCGCGGTCGTGAAATCGCCCAATCTTTGCAACGGATGAATATTGATGCCGGGCTGATGAGCTATACAAAAGAGCGGACAACCAATAATTCAATTGTTATGAACGCACGAGGCGAAAATCGAGTGATATTGGTTTATCGGGGTGCATCCGAGTTGTTGGAGCATAAAAATATAGATTGGAGCAAATTAAACGCTAAACTTTTTTATTTGGCCCCGCTTTCGGGAAAATTGTGTCGTTTGACCGAGCAGATTATTGTGCACGCCAAAAAAAGCGGCGCGATGGTGGCGGCCAATTTGGGAAACTCGCAATTGGCAATGGGGCGGGCGTGTATCAAGGGTTTGCTGGCGCGGATTGATATTTTGATCCTAAATAAAGAAGAGGCCGCGGTGATGACGGGAGTAAATTATGCCGATGAAGAGAAAATTATCAAAAAAGCCATTAATATGCATCCGGGGATCAATGTGATCACGAAAGGCAAAGATGGTGCGATGATCGCTGTCGACGGGAAAATTTATGAGGCGAAGTTAAAGCCATTTAAAGTGACGGATGTTACTGGCGCGGGCGATGCGTTTGCGTCCGGATTTATGTCGGGAATGCTGGCATCAAACAATGATATTGAATATTCAATGAAACTGGCGTTGGTGAATGCCAAACACTGTTTGAGTATTCGCGGTTCGGACAAGCTTTTGACCAAAGAGGATAATTACCTTGTTGATAAGGAGAATATTAAAATCAAGATTCGGAAAATTTAAACAAGGTCGCATCTTGCAAGATTGCAAGGTGCGATCTTGTGAAATTTTTGCTATACTGATTACATAACAAAAATTTAAACTATGAAAATTACAATTAGTGTTATCAAGGCGGATTTGGGGGCGATTGGCGGACATGTGAAGCCATCGCAGGCATTGCTGGATACGGTGCAAAATTATATTAAAACAAAAAGCAAGGGAATTTTTATTGACTGGCGGGTGTCATTCACGGGCGATGACATTGCGATTCTATCAACACACGAAAAAGGTGTTGGGAGCGAAAAAGTGCACCGGCTTTGCTGGGACGCGTTTATTGCGGGGATGAAAACGGCCAAGGAGCAGGGATTGTATGGTGCGGGCCAAGATTTGCTGAATCTTGAATTTAAGGGTACTTGCAAGGGGCTTGGGCCGGCCGTGGCGGAAATGGAGTTTGAGGAACGAGAGGCGGAACCGTTCTTGTTTTTGGCGGCGGACAAGACCGATCCGGGCGCGTTTAACCTACCGGCTTATCTTTCGTTTTGCGATCCGATGCATAATTCCGGGCTGGTAATCTCTTCCAAAATTCGACAGGGCTATACTTTCCGGATCATGGATATGAACTGCAAGGATGTCGAAAAAACCATTGAACTCAAAACGCCTGAAGAAATTTATGATGTGGCGGTGCTATTGCGAGATCAGGAAAGGTTTGCAGTGTCAAGCATTTGGTCGCGCGCGAGCAATGATCAATCCGCGGCCGTCAGTACGACGCGCTTGCATAATATTGCCGGCAAATATGTGGGCAAGGATGATCCGGTGATGCTGGTGCGCACGCAAAAGGAATTTCCGGGCGGGGGCGAAGTATTGTCGCCATATTCCATCGGCCATTTGGTGGCGGGATTTATGCGCGGTTCGCACCACGGGCCGCTGATGCCGGTGAAATTCGGTACGGATGTTTCGTTTTTTGACGGTCCGCCGATTGTGAGCGCGGCGGCTTACAGCGTTCATAACGGTCGGCTCACCGAAGCCGTGGATTGCTTTGACCACCCTTATTGGGATATGGTTCGCGGGCAGATTGCCAAAAAAGCGCAGGACATTCGCCGCCAGGGATTTTTCGGTCCGGCGATGCTGGGTATGGGCGAGTTGGAATATACCGATGTGGCCAAGACCTTGAAAAATTTGGAAAAAAGGTTTATAAACAAATAGCGGACGGTTTTTTGCGAAATTGTTTTTTAAAAAAACCTGAATGAAAAATTATATAAAAATTTTAATCGGGGTTTTGATTGTGGCAGTTACCGGTTTTTTTTGGTTTTGGAAAACCGCCAGAACGGTGGAAGGGGTAACCGACCGGAACAATTATAATTTGGGTGATGCGCTGGCGATTAGCATTAAGAATAATCTTGGCCAGACGGTTTGTTTTTCTTCTTGCTATCCCTATTTGCTGGAAAAACAAAATGTCGGCGGCGGTTGGGATCAATATTTATACGAAAGTTGTTCCCAAAAAGATATCGCGGCGGATTGCATTTCGGCCGACGGAGTGAAGAAATTCCGGTTGTCGCTGGCGGAGGCGGATGCCGGTATGAATCGCCTGAAATTGCAGGTGTGCGTCAATTGCGCGCCGGGCCGGGAATTCAAAGCGAATTCGGCATTGTATTCCAATGTGTTTGAAGTGAAATAATTATTTAATAGTAAAATTTCTTTCTGCGAAGGAAAAAAAATATGTTGACACTTGTGGCAAAATTAAGAACGCAGTTGGGGCGTGAAACCCGTGAATTGCGCCAGGAGGGATTGATTCCGGCGGTATTGTACGGACCGGGAATCATTAATAAAAATTTAGCGGTTGATGCCAAGGAATTCGCAAAGCTGTTCCGGGAAGCCGGAAAAAGTTCGCTGGTTTCGTTAAAAATTGAGGGCGAAAAAATTGATTTTATGGTGTTGATTAACGATACCGACTCCGATCCGGTGAGCGGGCAATTCATTCACGCCGATTTGTACCAGCCCGACTTGACCAAGGCGATTGAAACCGAGGTGCCGTTGGTTTTTGACGGCGTTTCGGTGGCGGTCAAGGATTTGGGCGGAACATTGGTGAAAAATATTTCCGAGATCACGGTTAAAGCGTTGCCGGCGGATCTGCCCCGCGAGATCCGGGTTGATATTTCCCGGATCAAGACCTTTGACGATGTGATTTTGGTCAAGGACTTGTCGGTGGGCGCCAAAGTGGAATTGCTGAAAAATCCCGAAGATATTGTGGCGCTGGCGATGCCGGTGCAAAAAGTTGAAGAAGAATTGGCCAAGGCGATTGAAGAAAAGGTGGAAGAGGTTGGCAAAGTTGAAAAGAAAGAAAAGGATGTGGTTACCGAAGAGGAAGCCGCGCCGACCGCAAAAAAGTAGGAAATTTGCTATTTCAAACGCCCGCGATCACCGAATCGCGGGCGTTTTTGGTTATGGAGTAACTCTCACCGGGTAGCAAATTTTGCAAGGTTTCACCTTGGCCGTATTCGCCAGCTGGCGAAGGCAAGGTGAATCCTTGTGAAATTTGCGGTGAAAAACCGCGAACATTAATTACCTCAGTGAGCGGTCATATGGGATGGAAATTAAAATTGATTTTTGGTATAGTGGATATACCATGAAAATTAATGATTTTATTATTTTGTTGTTGATATTTTTGGCGTTAATAGCCAATTTTGCGCCGATAATGGCGCAGGACGCCGCCGATACCGGCGAGTGCACCACCAAAGAGAGTTGCCAGTCGCTTTTGGATAAGTATGAATCGTTGTTGAAGCAATATGACTCCGATATTAGCAAGACGGCCGGCGAAAAGAAGACATTGCAAAACCAGATCGCCGCGCTTAAAAAAAAGACCGAAACGCTGGCGGTGCAGATCAAGCAAAGCAACGCGATGATCGGCGAGTTGAAAGTTCAAATTTCCGATACCGAGGACTCGGTGGAAAGCACCGCGGCCAAAATTGCCGATTCGCAAAGATATCTGTCGGCCATCGTGCGCGCGATTGACGAAGCCGACCGGACGCCGCTGGTGGAATCGCTTTTGGCGGAGGCCAAGCTTTCGGATTTTTTTGATAATCTTGTTTATTTGGAAAATCTCAACAGTAAATCAAATCAAATTCTGCAGGACATCAAAGCGCTCAAGCAATCGCTGGAGGACCAAAAAATGGGATTGGAAGGGGAAAAGGGCGATTTGGAAAAAACCACCCAGATGAAGTTGCTGCAAAAGCAGCAGCACGAGCAAGCCACCGCAGAATACAACAAGTCGCTCACTACAAAAAACGCGGAATTGGCGCAAACAACTCAAGCCCAAAAATTGACCGCGCAGGTGATTCAAAAGATCAGGCAGAGAATGTTTGCCTTGGCCGGGGTTGCGGATTCGGACGCGCCCAATTTTGAGCAGGCCTATCAGATTGCCAAAAGCGCGGGTGCAGCCACCGGGGTGCGGCCGGCGTTTTTGCTGGCGATTTTGACGCAGGAATCAAACCTAGGCAAAAATGTGGGCCAGTGTTATATGACCAACGATGCGACCGGCGCGGGCGTGAACATTAAAACCGGCGCGGCAACTTCGCGGGTAATGAAACCCACGCGCGATGTGGCGCCATTCATTCAAATTGTCACTGCGATTGGTAAGGATCCGCACGCCACCCGGGTTTCCTGCCCGATGAGCTTCGGTTACGGCGGCGCAATGGGCCCGGGACAATTCATCCCGTCAACCTGGGTGCTTTACAGTAGCCGTTTGCAGGCGATTTTGGGCCGTCCGGGCAACCCCTGGAACATCAACGACGCGTTTATGGCCACCGCATTGTATGTTTCCGATTACGGCGCCACCAGCCAAACCACGGCCGGCGAATGGAAAGCCGCCATGATCTACTTTGCCGGCACCGTCAACAAAAAGTACCGTTTCTACGGCGACAATGTCGTGGCGATTGCCCAGGGGTACACGGACGATATTGCCGCGATTGAGGGGAAGTAACCCGCCGAAATCATATTTAAATACGATTTAAATACGATTTTAAATAACAATATTATGGATCGCAAAAATTCCGAAAAAAACATTCGCAAATTGACTCGCGCGGGCAAAGTTTCCCTGTCGCTGACCATTCCCCGCGAATTGGTGATTGAGCTGGGCTGGCGCGACAACCAAAAAGTGGTGGTGAAAAAGCGCGGCCAAGGCCTTGCGGTTGAGGACTGGAAAGAATAATTTTACAGTTATTCATCACTGGGGTAGCAAATTTTGCAAGGTTTTACCTTGGCCGTAATCGGCAAGGTGAATCCTTGTGAAATTTGCGGCGGAAAATTACAAACATCAACCACCATAGCGAGGGGTTACATATTTTACAGGGGTTGAACCCCTGTTTTTTTGCGCGCCGCCGCATTGATTTTTGGGTGAAAGGAGAGTATTTTGAAATAATACGCGGTTAAAGCATAATTATGGCAAACAGCAATATCATCACCGCGAAAAGGGCGAAGAATGACGAGTTCTATACGCAATACGGAGATATTCAAAAAGAAATTGAGGCCATCCCCAGCGACTACAACGGCATAATGGGTGTTCCCATCAGCTTTCTGGACAAATACAGCCCCGACCAGTTTGAAATTTTAGGATGTTCGTATAATTATGGGCGACCTGATGATTGGGATAAAAATATTGATATGGCTGTTTCAATAAAGGGTGTCAATGTGTATAAAAGGATTTTGATTAAACATAAGAAAAAATAATTTTAAGATTATGGAAAAGCAAATATTTACAATTGGATACGAAATACCGGGTCATTCAGAGGATTGTTTGGATTTTAAACACAAGCAATCGCTAATGGATGCTGATATTCTCTTGGTTTCACCAGAATTACTATCTCCGAGCTATGAGGATTGGGTTAGCTTTTCTTCAGGGGGTGGTTGTTGTGGCATTTCAGAATCAAGCGAATATATGGAACAACTATCTCATTTTAAAAAAGAAGTTGAAGATTTTTTGAAATCTGGGAAAAATATTTTTATATTTTTATCAAAGAAAGAAAGCTATCAGCTTGCCTCTGGAACAACTTCACCAAGAAAAGGACAAACCAACTATACTACTTATGCAAAAACTAATTATGACTTTTTGCCAATTAGTATTGGTGCTTTGGTGTCTGCTTCTGGAAAACATATAGAATTTTCTGGAAATTCCATATTTAATGATTTTTATAAAAAATTTAATAACAATTTAGAGTATCAATTATATGTAGAAGATATAGGTAGTGCTCAAGCGATTTTTATTGGTAAAGATAAGGCGAAAATATTAGGTGCAATTTATAAAGTAGGAAGTGGAAATATAGTTACCTTACCTTATCTAAAATATGATAATGATAAATTTACTAAGTACAAGAAAGGAGAAAATAAAAGTTATTGGACAAATGAAGCCATGGAGTTTGGCAATAATTTTGTAGATTGTCTTTTATCTATAGACCGACAATTAACCCAAGAATCAGAAAAAACACTACCACCAAAATGGAGTATTCAAGAACAGTTTTCTTCAAAAAAGGCAATCAAAATTGGAAAAGACATAAAACAAAATGAAGAAGAAATAGAAAAAATAAAATCCAAAAATGAAAAATTAAACAAAGAATTGGCTGATGAAAATATTTTAAAAGATTTACTTTTCGAGCAAGGAAAGCCATTGGAAAATGCTGTGATTAAAGCATTGCATATTTTAGGTTATGAAGCAGCAAATTATAAAGATGGCGAACTTGAATTAGATCAAATAATTCTAAGTCCAGAAAAACATAGATTTATAGGTGAATGTGAAGGAAAGGATAATAAAGATATAAATATAACTAAATTTAGACAATTATTAGAATCATTAAATGCAGATTTTGTAAGAGACGATGTAGATGAAAAGGCTTTGGGTATTTTATTTGGAAATCCAGAAAGATTTAAAAATCCAAATGAAAGAATTTTGGATTTTACCCAAAAATGTAAAATTGGAGCAGACAGAGAGAAAATCGCATTAGTAAAAACAGTTGATTTATTTATTGTTGTTAAGTATTTAAGTGAAAATGAAGATGAAAATTTTAAAAAAGTTTGTAGGGATGCTATTTATAGCAATTTAGGTAAAATAGTTAAATTTCCCGAACTCCCAAAAAGAAAAGTTATTGAGAAAAAATAACATGAACCCCTTAAATTAGAGGCCAGCGATGGAAAAAAGTATTTAACGGATGTTGCCGATGCGGAAACTATTTTGCTTTGGTAAAATTGCGGATAAGCGATGTTAAAACAAATTTTGGAAATAAAAAATTACAAATATGAATGAGATCATATGTCCGAATTGTAAAAAAGCTTTCAAGGTTGATGAGGCGGGATTCGCGGATATACTGAAACAAGTTCGCGACCATCAGTTTGAAAGGGAATTGCGCGAGCGGTTGGAAATCGCGGAGAAGGAAAAAGAAAGTGCCGTTAAACTGGCGGAGGCCAATACCAAAAATTCAATCCAGGCGGATATCGCCAAAAAAGACAGAGAGATCGCCGAGTTAAAAGCCGACAAAGGGCGCGAACTTGCCATTCTTTCGGCCAAGAAGGATTCTGAAATGGCTGAGATGAAATCAAAAATCAATATTGCCGCAACCGAGAAAAAGCTGGCCGTTAATGAAGCGGTTGATATTGTTGAGAAAGAGCGCGATAAGCTTATCGGCGAACTGAAAAACAAAGAAACGGAAAGGCAACTGCTTGAAAAATCATTAGGCGAAAAATATTCTGCCCAACTAAAAGCCAAGGACGACATTATCAAGATGAAGGATGAGGAAATCGCTCTTCGCAAAGACATGAAAGTGAAGCTTTCAACAAAAATGATCGGTGAAACGCTTGAACAGCATTGCGAAGCCGAGTTTAACAAGTGCCGCGCGATGGGGTTTCAGAATGCATACTTTGAAAAAGACAATGACGCGAAAACCGGCAGCAAGGGCGATTATGTTTTTCGCGAAAATGACGAATCGGGCAACGAAATCGTTTCGATTATGTTTGAAATGAAAAATGAGGGCGACGAGACCGCCACGAAGCATAAGAATGAGGATTTTTTGCGAGAGCTTGACAAAGACCGCATAGAGAAAAAATGCGAGTATGCCGTTTTGGTTACGCTCTTGGAAGCTGAAAATGATTTGTACAATAACGGTATCATTGATGTTTCTTATAAATATCCCAAAATGTATGTTGTCCGCCCGCAATTTTTTATTCCGATTATAACATTGCTTCGCAATGCCGCTATGAATGCCCTCAAATATAAAGCGGAACTTGCTTTGGTAAAGAATCAAAATATTGATATTACTGATTTTGAGGACAACATTAATAAATTCAAGGAAGGATTCGCAAGAAATTATGAGTTAGCCAGCAATAAATTCAAAACCGCCATTGAGGAAATAGACAAAACCATAGACCATCTCCAAAAAACGAAAGAATCTCTTTTGTCGTCCGAGAACAATCTGCGTCTTGCCAATAATAAAGCGGAAGATTTGACAATTAAAAAATTAACGCGCGGAAATCCCACGATGACCGCCAAATTTGCAGAGATTGTTGATGTTAAGCAAGATTAAACAGATAGCACATGAAAACTTTTAAAACCGATATTGCCGTCAAGGGTGTTTGCGGAGGGTGAAATTATGGATAAACAAGATCAAAATAATCAAATTATTATTTATAACACCGAAAGCGGCGGGACTAAGATTGAGGTGCGGATGAAGGGCGAGACAGTTTGGCTTTCGCAAAAGCAAATGGCCGCGCTTTTTGATTGCAGTGTTGATAATATCGGTTTGCATCTAAAAAATATCTTCAAAGAGCTTGAATTAAGCGAAAATTCAGTTACCGAGGAATACTCGGCAACTGCTTCTGACGGTAAAAAATATCTTGTAAAACACTATAATTTGGATGCCATAATTTCTGTTGGTTATCGCGTAAATTCACGGCGCGGCACGCAATTTCGCATTTGGGCGACGCAAAAGTTGCGCGAATATATTGTCAAAGGCTTTGTTATGGACGACGAGCGTTTGGCCGAAGGTAGGGTGCGTAAGACATATTTTGAAGAGTGGGAAGAGCGGATTAGGAGGATTAGAACCTCGGAAGCGAATTTTTATCAAAAAGTCCGCGATGTTTTTGCCACCAGCGCCGATTATGATCCAAAAACTGATTACGCCCAGTTATTTTATGCCACCGTGCAAAACAAATTCCATTTTGCCATTACGGGACTGACCGCGGCCGAAATTGTTTCTGCCCGCGCGGACAGCCAAAAAGAAAATATGGGGCTGACAAATTGGAAAGGCGAAGTTATTACGCGCGAGCAGGCGCAAATCGGCAAAAATTATTTGGGAGAATTGGAATTGAAAAGATTGAATTTGTTGGTGGAACAATTTTTGTCATTTGCCGAATTGCAAACCGTGGAACAAAGAGTGATGTATATGAAGAACTGGATTAAAAAATTGGATGATTTCTTAATTTTAAATGAAAAAGAAATTCTAAAAGATGCTGGCAATATTTCCCGTTTGGAAATGGAGAAAAAAGTCCGCGGAGAGCTGGAAAAATATAATCGTAAAAAAAATCAATAAATTTTGGCTTAATAATCCCGTGAATATAACTTTGAAAACCGATATTGCCGGCAAGGATGTTTGCGGCGGGTAAAATTATGAATAAGCAAGGTAAAAACAACACAACAAATAATAATCCTGGTGAGATAATTATCTATGAGGGTGCGGATGGGGCACCCAATATTGAAGTGCGCGTTGAAAATGAGACGGTGTGGCTGTCGCAATCGCAACTTGTTGAACTTTTCCAGTCAAGCAAGGCAAATGTAAGCGAACACATAAAAAATATCTTTTTGGAAAAAGAATTACAAAAGGAAGCAACTGTTCGGAATTTCCGAACAGTTCAAAATGAAGGAAACCGCGGCGTTTCCAGAGACATTGAACACTATAGCCTGGATATGATTATTTCTCTGGGTTACAGAATAAGGTCGGATATTGCCACTCGCTTTCGCCAGTGGGCCACCGCCAGACTTCGCGAGTACCTTGTTCAAGGATTTACGATGAATGATGAATTTTTGAAAAACAATGGCGGCGGCTTATATTGGAAAAAGCTCTTGTCTCGCATCCGCGATATTCGATCCAGTGAAAAGATGCTATATAGACAAGTTTTGGATCTTTATGCCACAAGCGCGGATTACGATCCAAAATCTCTGCATTCAATCAAGTTTTTCAAAATTGTGCAAAACAAATTGCACTATGCCGTACACAAACAGACAGCATCGGAAGTTATTTACAATCGCGCCAATAGCGGTAAGGAATTTATGGGTTTGACATTTTTTGCGGGTGATTTACCTGTATTGGAAGAGGTGAGAATCGCTAAAAATTATTTGTCCGTGAAAGAGTTGGAAAAATTAAACAGACTTGTCTCGGCATATTTTGAATTGGCGGAATTGCGTGCTATGAATCGGCAAGCGATGCATATGGCAGATCATATTGCATCTTTAGATAAATTGCTTTCTGACTACGGCGAGGGTGTTTTAATTGATGCCGGAAAAGTAACGCATAAAAAAGCCATAGAAAAAGCGGAAAATGAATACAAAAAATTTCAAACCAAAACACTTTCTCCTGTTGAAAAAGCCTATTTGGACAACATTAAATTGTTGGAGAAAAAGGTGGAGAAAAAAATAAAAGATAAAAATCAATAAATTTTGGCTCAATAATACCATGAAAACGACTTTGAAAACCAATATTGCCGTCAAGGATGTTTGCTGGGGCATTGTTTATAACGAATTGAGAGCGATGACAATTTGAAAGTTTCGGATTTAAATACGATTTAAATCGTACTTAATGTCGCGCCGGCTTTTTTGGGAAACACTTTATGTGTGTTATTGAAAAAAAAGAACCGGGGATTATGGTTCTTGGAATAGGTCAACAAGAAATGCGATATCTTCATATTTCTTTTTTGCAAATGCAATTGCGGTGTTAGTCGCAACTGCAGAAATTTTCCAGGATATCGTATCGCTATATTGACGTGTGCTATGCAAATCGCCAATTTGGCAAGCTGATTCAAAATAGTAGTAGGTTTTTGAATCACGGGTTAATAGTCCTAAATTTTGCGCAAGCATTCGTTCGCTGCCGCCGGTTTGATTTTCGGTATGTAGGATAGCTTCGTTTATTTCGCGTTCGTATTTTTTTGCGGCAATTCTGGCGGCGGTTAGGAATGTTTGCGTTTCCACCGGATATATTAAACTATTTCTTTTTAAGAAAATTGGCGTTCGTAAGATCAGCATTTTAAATGTTTGATCATAGCTGATAATTCCATTCGCAATCAGCTCTTGTAATTGATCTTTATCTTCGCGGCCAAATAGTTCATCCATGATTGTTTTTATTTGTTCATCAGTCAATCCGGCGAGTTTGTTTGGTTCGCATTTTATTTCCATTTTTGATCCTCCTTACTGATAGGTGCTGGTTAGTTTTATAGCAAATAGCGGTTTTTTAAGCAAGCAAAAACCCGTGTTGCGGGGTTAAAGAGTTGATTCCAAATTCTAAATTCTAAATTCTAAATTCTAAATTCATACCTCGGGTTTTTCCAGTTCTTCTTGGAGGGATTGGGAGATGTTGGCAATTTCGCCGTTGAAGATGCCTTCTATGTCGTGCCAGCTTTTTTTGATGCGGTGGTCGGTGACGCGGTCTTGCGGGACGTTGTAGGTGCGGATTTTTTCCGATCTTTCGCCGCCGCCGATTTGTTCTTTGCGCGCGCCGCCGAAAGCGGCGTTTTCATCCGCGGTGCGTTTTTCTTGCAAGCGGTATTCCAACAGCGCCATGGCGTTTTCCCGGTTTTGCAGTTGGTTGCGCTCGGTTTGTGAGAAAACCGCCAAACCCGTGGGGATGTGGGTGATGCGCACCGCCGATTCGCGTTTGTTGACGAACTGGCCGCCCGGGCCGGATGACCGGCAGAATTCAATGCGGATTTCGTCGGGCCGGATGCTGATTTCGCTTTTCTTGGGTTTGGGCAAGACGGCCACCGTGGCCGTGGAGGTGTGGATGCGGCCGTTTTTTTCGGTTTCGGGAATGCGCTGAATGCGGTGCACGCCGCCTTCGTATTTCATCATGTTCCAAACTCCCTTGCCTTTCAATTCAAAAATTATTTCTTTGCAGCCGCCGATTTCGGTTTGATTTTGGTCAAGGACTTTCTGATTCCAGCCGTTGGTTTGAGCAAAACGAGTGTACATCCGGTAGAGGTCGGCCGCGAACAGCGCCGCCTCTTCGCCGCCGGTGCCGCCGCGGATTTCCACCACGATGGCGTCCGGGCCGGACGGCAAGCTTGCGCTTTTAATCGCTTCTTGCAATTCGCGTTCCACGATTTCCTTGCGGGTTTTCAGTTGTTCAATTTCCACCTCGGCCAGCGAAGTCAGTTCCGGGTCTTCCTCGGACATGGTGATCATTTGGTTTTCGCCGATTCTTCGGTCAATGTCTTTGATTTCGTCGGCTTTTTCAATCAGTTTTTCAAGATAGGACTTTCTTTTATTGAGGATTTCAAATTTCTCCCAATCGGAAATCAACCCAGGATCGCTGAGTTGAATTAGGATTTTGTCGTATTCTTCTTTGGGGGAAGGAGCTTGCGCCATTTTTAATTACTTTGCCTTTTTGGCCAAGGCCTCTTTTTTGGCAACTTTTTTGTTGAATTTGTCAACGCGGCCCATGGCGTTCACCAAACGGGCTTTGCCGGTGTATAACGGATGGCAGGCCGAACAGGTCTCGGTTTCGGTGTATTCTTTGGTGGAACCGATGCTATAGGTTTTGCCGCATGAGCATTTGACGGTTGCCGCCGGAAAGTATTTGGGATGAATATCTTTTTTCATATGTTTATTTGAATTGCGAAATTGTTCTCCGTTAATTTTTTTGCGCCACCGCAAATTTTATTGCTATAAAATTTGCTTTAAATTCGCGCCGGTCGCGCTCATAAATGCCGCAAAAAAATCAACTGCGCCCAATTTCGTAATTCAAAAATATCGCTGCAAAATTCTGTTTGCAACAAAATTAGTATATATCAACCGCTTGAAATTTGCAAGAAGTGGCAAATTGTGATATGGAATAGATTGTAATCATAATAACCGTAATAACGGGGAATATGCATTCAGACAATTATTTTTAAACAACGCGGATATTTTTCTGCAGAAAAATTCCTCGTGTTCGCGCCGGCCGCGCCCGCAGGGTTGTTCAAAAATAATTGTCTGAATGCATAACAGAATAATTTAGAAAATAATAATATGGCGGTTAATTTATCAATTGAAGAAATGACCAATGCCGGATTGCAATTCGGCCACAAAAAGTCCCGTGTCCATCCCAAGATGAAGCCGTTTTTGGCGGGCGTGCGCAACACGGTTTTTATTATTGATTTGGAAAAAGTAAAGGATCGATTGGCTGCGGCGCTGGATTATATTCAGGATATTGCCGGCCAGGGGCAAGCGATTTTGCTGGTGGGCACCAAAACCCAGTTCAAGAAAATGATCCGGGAAACGGCCACGGCCACCGGAATGCCGTATGTGAGCGAACGTTGGCTGGGCGGAACTTTCACCAATTTCAAGATCATCAAGAAGCGCATTGAGTATTACAAGGAATTGGAGCGCAAAACCGTGGCCGGCGAATACGAGAAATACACCAAGAAGGAGCAAGCCGGCATCCAAAAAGAGATCAAAGTGCTGGAAAAAAAGCTGGGCGGGATCAAAGCAATGGAAAAAATGCCGGAAGCGATCTTTGTGGCGGATATGAAAAAAGACAAGCTGGCGGTTAAAGAAGCCAAGGAAAATGGCATCAAAGTCATTGGCATTGCCGATGTGAATATTGACCCGGATGTGGCCGATTATTCCATCATTGCCAATGATGATTCGGTGTCTTCGGTGAAGTACATTTTGGCCAAAGTGCAGGAAGCGATCTTGGCCGGCAAACAAAATATCGTTGAGGTAAAACCCGCGGAAACCAAGCAAGCTTAATTTCAAAATTCAAATAATAAATTTTAAATAAATTTTAAAATCAAAAAATTAAATTTTTAAAAAATTCAATTCAGCATTTTGTTTTAAAATTTAGATTTTTAATTTTTAATTTTATTTGACATTTGAAATTTGATATTTTGACATTATTTTTCTATGGCTAACATTGAACTTATCAAACAACTTCGCGACGAAACCGGAATTTCCATCGGCGAATGCAAAAAAGCGCTTGACGAAGGCGGAAATTTGGAAAAGGCCAAGGACATTTTGAAAAAATGGGGCAAGGATCTGGCGGCCAAAAAAAGCGAACGCAACACCGGCCAGGGCAAAGTTGAGGCCTATATTCATGCCAATGGCCGAGTGGGGGTTTTGGTTGAATTGCGTTGCGAAACCGATTTTGTGGCCAATTCCGAGGATTTTAAATGTTTGGCTCACGAGCTTTGTTTGCAAGTGGCGGCAATGGGCGCCGAGCCCGAAACGCTTTTGGAATCGCCTTGGATAAAAAATCCTTCCAAATCGGTGAAAAATTTGGTGGAAGAAACCGTTGCCAAAGTGGGCGAAAACATCGTGATCAAAAACGCGATCCGTTATCAAATATAGTAACCGGTTTTTTGCAAATTCATGATTGAAATTATTGCATCAATCGTATTTTTGGGTGGCGTGGCGGGAGCCGCGGTTATTTTTGGTCGCAAAATGCCGGCGGCGCGCAAGGCGGTGGAGACATCGCCGGAAGCAAAGTTGGCGGGCTTGGGCGTTTCAATGAAAAATTGGCTGGCGTCCAAAATCAAGCAGAGTCCGCGTTTCAAGGATTTCAATTGGATTGACTTCGCGCAAAAGCGATTGTTGAAGATTCGGGTGGTGGTTTTGAAAACGGAAAACAAGATTAATGATTACATGGTGAAATTGCGGCACCACGCGGATGAACAGAAAAAAAAGGAAGAGGTCTTGCTGGACAATTATTGGCGCGATTTGAAAACCATCATCAAAACCAAGAAATCGTTGCCGGAAAAGAAAGGATCAAAAAGAACGGCGCAAGAATTGCAAGCGGCGGGAAAAGATCCGTTTCAAGTTGGGGAAATGATTGAAGCTGAAGCCCATGAGGTTGCTAAGGCCGAACCGAGGATCGGCCGGGTGGTGATGCCCGAACAAATCGCGCCGAAAATTTCCAACAAAAAAAAGAAACACAATCACCAAAAAAGACATTTCAAAGATCCCTTTAGCTGGTAGTTTGTATTTATTTAAAAAGACAGGCATATGGCCGTCTTTTTTAGTCCCTTGATAAATCGCCGATTTCCAGTAATATACAGATTGTCATTATTTTTTGAATTACGAAACCGTTCTCCGTTAACTTTTTTGCGCCACCGCAAATTTTATTGCTATAAAATTTGCTATAAATTCGCGCCGTCGCGCTCATAATTGTCGCAAAAAAGGTTAACTGCGCCCAGTTTCGTAATTCAAAAAATAATTGGTTGTGTATTTGTGTTTGTATTCTCTCATCAACTCATTTCTCGCAAACTTATCAACCATTCCCGCCGGGGTAGCTCAATGGCAGAGCAACTGTTTTGTAAACAGTAGGTTGGGGGTCCGACTCCTCTCCTCGGCTCATCGGAAATATTTTTAGCGGTTTTTTGAAATTTTACCAAAGTTATTGCATTTATTTGCAGATTTGGTATTAAGCACTCAGGTCTTTTGACTGGAGGTATGTTTTTGTCCAAATATTTGGAGAATATCGTGAAGCGATTTAACAATGGAAAGTATGGCCAGGCGATTGAATGCGCCGAATATGTTTTGAGGAGGATATATTTGCTTGATATCGGCGAAGCTCCGTTGATCAAGCTTTTGTATATAAATGCGCTGTTTGAGCAGTTTGTATCCGGAATTGATCCAAATATTGAATTGATCGCAAAGGCGAACATGGGTTGCAGGGAGTTTTGGTGCGCGCGCGATAACTTAACCAAAGATTTGCTCAAAGAAGTGAGCATTCTGGCGCCGAGGATTTTTTATCTGCTTGCCGACTACAGAAACTATGGCGGCGACAAGAAAGAAGCGGTTAGAGCCGCCATGATAGTGGCAAATGCATATCCAAATTCATCGCGAGCGCAATTCTCGCTTGCCTGGATTTTGTGCCAGGAAAAGAAATATATTCAGGCCTATGAGGTGCTGGGCGGGTTGCCGAAGGATAATTCCGATTGTTTGATCGCTGGCAGGATTTGGTTGTGTAAAGCCAAAATTTTTTTGGCGATTGGCTTGGTCGAGAATGCACAATGCGCACTAACTTATGCGGAAAGGTATTTTTTAAATGTCAAACCGCAAAACCGTATTGTCGCTGATGTGGAGGAAGTTTGTGAGTTTCGGGATGAAATATTGAAGCATTTAGAGAGGGCGGCGGCTTGTTGATGAGCCACTTTTTTTGACAAATGTATTTTTCGTCTGTCAAATTTGGCGTTTTTTTTGATAAAATCAGAAAATGATAATTAATGAAATTAAGGTTAAATCGGTGATTGGGAAGTCAGGGTTGTCGGATGCGGAGTGGGCGGTGAATCCGTTTGTCGGGTGCGCTTTCGGGTGCAAATATTGTTATGCGGCGTTTATCGGGCGGTGGAAGCACCCCGATATTGAGTGGGGCGGGTTTGTTGATGCAAAAATCAATGCGCCGGAAATTTTGAAAGTTGAACTGGAAAAATTATTTAAAAAATATCAAAGCAAGGACTTTGGATCCATATTTTTTTCTTCGGTAACCGATCCTTATCAGGGCGTTGAAGCCAAATACCGAATTACGCGTCAATGCTTGCAGCTATTGGCGGATTTTGGTTATGAAGGCGAAATTTCAATTTTGACCAAGTCGCCGCTGGTTTGCCGCGATATTGATATTTTCAAGAAATTAAAAAACGCGAGCGTTGGTTTGACGATTACTTCGTTGGATGACGCGGTATCGCATTTTTTGGAAGGCAACGCGCCGCCGGTGTCGGCGCGCTTGGGTGCGTTAAAGGAATTGCATAACGCCGACATTCCAACCTACGTGTTCGTGGGTCCGCTCTTGCCCTATTTCACCGCGCGCGCCGATAAATTGGAAGAGCTTTTTTCAAAATTAAAAGATAGCGGCGTAGCCGAGGCATACATTGAGCATATCAATTTGTCGCCCAAAATTCGTGAACGATTATTTGAATATTTGGCCAAAACCCCGGAGTTGATCCCATATTTTGAAAAAGCCCGCACCGATGAGTACCATCAAAATCTGGATAAAATAATCTACCCGTTGGCGGCAAAACATAATCTCAGAATTATCGGTGGCAAGGTTTTGCGTCATGGCGCGAAATAATTTGCCATTAATTTTTATATTGTGGTATTATATAAATACATTTAACAAAAAAGATGGCAAAAAATGTAAATAAAACCAGACAAAATGTTGATGGGTCTTCGCGGGAAGACCAGTTTGTGGTTTTGTTGGAAAATGTGCGCGATGAAATCAAGCTTGTCGCGGAAGGAAATTTAATGTTGCAAGAAAGGATGGAGGCCGGGTTTAAAGAAGTCAGGGGAGATATTGATGCGATAAAAGATGATCTGATTACGGTTAAGATGGATTTGCATGAAGTTAAGCAAGACCTCAGTGCGGTTAAGCAAGACCTTAACTCGGTTAAGCAAGACCTTAACTCGGTTAAGCAAGACCTCAACTCGGTTAAGCAAGACCTCAACTCGGTTAAGCAAGACCTCAACTCGGTGAAGACAGATCTTAGTGCGACCAAAGAAGAAATGCATATGGGGTTTAAAGGGATGATTGCCGAGTCGGTAAAGAATGATGAAGTTTTGGCGAAAAAGGCGGATAAGAAAGAATTTATATTATTGGAAAAAAGAGTGGTGAAATTGGAAATTGCTTAGTGATCTATTGTTTTTAACATATCGGCAAAACAAAGATGTTTTGGCTTGTATTTTTGGTTTAGCTGGGGTAAAATGTAATATTGTTTATAAGACAATGGAGAGTTTGGATTTGGGAAAAATTAAAGAGGGGGCGGCAATGGAAATCAAGAAAGCTCAAAACGAAAATGAGCTGGTTTTGGTTTATAAAAAATATTTGGACAAGGAGGGGGTTTTGGGGAATTTTTTCAAATCACTGGGCGGGCTGTCCAAGGAGGAGAGGGCGATGGCAGGGGTGAAGGCCAATGAGGTTAAAAAAGAGATTATTGCCATATACGATCAAAAAATTGCGGAATTGAAGGAAAAAGGCGGGACAAACGGTGCGGCTCGGGAGTGGCTGGATGTGACTTTGCCTGGGGTTAAGCCCGGGGTGGGACATTTGCATCCGCTCACTTTGATTGAGCGTCGGATAACGGAAATTTTTGCGGGAATGGGGTTTGAAATCGTTGAAAGCCCGGAGGTGGAAAACGAATGGTATAATTTTGATGCGCTTAATATTCCCAAAGAGGCGCCCGCGCGCGATGTTTTTGACTCGCTGTTTTTGAGCGATGGATCAATTTTGCGGCCACATACCAGCCCCGGACAAGTGCGTTATATGGAAAACCACCAGCCGCCGTTGCGGATTGTGGTGCCGGGCCGGGTTTTCCGGCGTGATGCGGTGGATGCGTCCCATATGCCCAATTTTCACCAGTTTGAGGGTTTGATGGTGGATAAAGATATTTCGGTGGCCAATTTCAAGGCGGTGATTGATGATTTTTTCGCGCAATTTTTTTGTGATTCGGAATTGGAGCGCGACGGCAAGGCCGCGAAGGGAAAAAGCAATATTGTCGCGCAAGAAAATATTCGTTTGCGGCCGTCATATTTTTCGTTCACCGAGCCGTCGTTTGAGGTTGATTTGCGGTGCGTGCATTGCCGCGGCTTGGGTTGTTCGGCGTGCAAGGGAACGGGCTGGATGGAAGTGATGGGCGCGGGTATGGTGCATCCCAACGTGCTGACGAATTCCGGCATCAATCCTCAATTTTGGCAAGGGTTTGCGTTCGGCATTGGCCTGGATCGCCTGGCGATGATTAAATACAAAGTCAATGACATCCGGTTGTTTTATGAAAGCGATCAGCGATTTCTGGAACAATTTTGAAAAATTGAAAATTGAAAAATCAAAATGGAAAATGACAGTTAAAAATGTAAAATTAGCATTTAATAATTTTTAATTTTACATTGTCATTTTTAATTTTGATATTTATATTTTAAATTAATGCTATTTAGTTATAATTGGCTGCAAACTTTTTTTGAGAAGAAATTGCCCGAACCGAAAGTTCTGGCGGATTTGATTATTCGGCACGGTTTTGAGGTTGAATTTATGGAAAAGAAAGGCAAGGATACGATCTTTGACCTTGCGATTTTGTCCAACCGGCCGGATTGTTTTTCGCATATCGGCATTGCTCGGGAAATCTCCGCGATTTTGGGTTGCAAATTGATATTGCCCAAGACGAAATTCAAGAGCCAAAAGGCGGCGCCGGCGACGAAATCTCTGGTGAATGTGGCGATCGCCGAACCGGAAGCGTGTTTGCGGTATTCGGCGCGGGTGGTTTTGGGCGTGAAAGTGGGGCCGTCGCCGGATTGGATGCGGCAACGGTTGGAGGCGTGCGGTTTGCGTTCCATTAATAATGTGGTGGACGCGACCAATTATGTGATGCTGGAAATGGGCCAGCCCCTGCACGCGTTTGATTGGGACAAGCTGGAAAATCGGCAGTCAAATTCGCCGCGGGCGAACAAAGCCAAGAAAATTATTGTGCGTTACGCGGCCAAGGATGAAACCATTGAAATTTTGGGCGGCAAACAATATAAATTGGCGGCGGACACATTAGTGATTGCCGATGAGACGGGAGCATTGGCCATTGGCGGCATAAAAGGGGGAAAGCGCGCCGAAATAGATGATAAAACCACCACGATTATAATTGAATCCGCGAATTTCAATTCGCGGGCGATCCGGATCGCTTCGCGCAATTTGGGGTTGCAAACCGAGGCATCGTTGCTTTTCGGCCACTCGCCGGATTACAGCCAAACCGGCGCGGCCGCGGATCGCGCGGCGGCGTTGATTGCCCAGATAACGCCCGCCGCCGCAGGCGAGCCTCGCCCCGCCCAGTTGGGCGAGGTTCGCCGATTGCGACTTGATGGGCGGGGCAGCGTTCAGATTGCGGCCGGGGCGTTGGACGCCGGATTGCCGGCCGCGAAGGCAAAAAAAATAACTTTGAAACTTGACCGCGTGGAAAATTTGCTGGGTTGCGATGTTCAGACCGCGCGGATCAAAAAAATTTTGGAACCGTTGGGATTTTCGGTCAGGAAAGGCAATGGTTCAATTATGGATGTGGCGGTGCCGTCGCGGCGGATAGATATTTCCGCACCCGAGGATTTAATTGAAGAGATTGGACGTATTGGCGGTTATGACAAAATTGTCGCCAAAGCGCCGGTGGGGCCGGTGGCCGCGCCGGAGAAAAATTATTTTTGGCATTGGAAAAATACGATTAAGGACGCATTGGCCGCGAGGGGTTGGACGGAAACGCGCAACTATTCATTTGTTTCGCCCCGCGATTGCGAGAATTTCGGTTTTAACTTAAAGAATTCCCTGGAAATAAAAAATCCGGTTAACGCGGATATGGCTTTTATGCGGCCGAGTTTGCTGGTGAATATTGCCAAAAATATCGCCAAAAACCCTGATTGTGCGGCACTTCGTCAATTTGAGGTTGGAAAAATTTTTGGCGTTAATTTGCGAATGGAACCGACAATGTTGGCGGGAATCGCGCGAGGAACTTCCTTTTTTGAAGCCAAGGGAGCGCTGGAATTTGTTTGCCAACGGCTGGGATTGGCAAATTTCAAGTGTGTGCCGCTGGGAGAAAAAATGGACTCGCTTTTTGATGCCGGCCGGAGCGCGCGGATTTTCGCCAATGGCCGGGAGGCGGGTATATTGGGGCGGATATCTTCGTCAATAAGCGCACGGCTTGGTTTGGAGGACGCGATTGTTTTTGAATTGTCGGTTGATGTTTTGGCGGCAATGGCCACTGAACTTATTGAATATCGGCCCATTTCCACCCATCCGCGCGCGGTGCGCGACCTGGCAATTTTGGCGCCGCGCGAGGTTTTGGCGCAAACCATTATTGACGCGATGCAAAAAGCGGCCGGACATTTGGCGCGATCAATCGCGCCGGTTGATGTTTATCAGGGCGATAAAATCGCCGCCGGATTGAAAAATATCGTTTTCCGAATCACCTATCAAGCCAATGACCGCACTTTGAGCGGAAATGAAATTGATAAAATGCAAGCCGACATTATCAAGGCGGTTGAAACCTGTGGCTGGCAAGTGAGAAAATAAAATCATTTAATCATCTAATCATTTAATCATAGAATCACGGAATACAGAATTCGCATTTTATGTTTAAATGTTTAAATGATTATATGATTATATGATTAAATATGGCAAAAGAAGAAATAAAAAAAGTTGAGTCGTATAGTGCCAAGGATATTTCGGTGTTGGAGGGGTTGGAGCCGGTGCGCCGGCGGCCGGGGATGTATATCGGATCCACCGGGCTGGACGGGTTGCATCATTTGATTTGGGAGGTGGTGGACAATTCGCTGGACGAGGCGATGGCCGGCCATTGCAAAAACATTAATGTTTTGCTGTTGCCCGACAACCGCATTTCGGTAATTGACGATGGCCGCGGCATTCCGGTGGATATGCATCCACAGAAAAAGGTTTCGGCGCTGGAAATCGTTTTGACGACTTTGCACGCGGGAGCCAAGTTTGAAAATAAGGCCTACCAGGTGTCGGGTGGGTTGCACGGCGTGGGCGTGTCGGTGGTTTGCGCGTTGTCAACTTGGTCCAAGGCCGAAGTTTGTCGCGACGGCGGGATTTATGTGCAGGAATATGATCGGGGCAAGCCGCGCGCCGCGGTGAAAAAGATTGGCAAGTGCGACGGCCATGGCACGACGATCACTTTTGATCCCGATCCGCAAATTTTCAAGGAAATTGAATTTGATTCCAAAAAGATCGTGACGCATTTGCGCCAGCAGGCCTATTTGACCAAGGGAGTCAGGATAAATATCATCAACCGGTCGGTGGCGCCGGAAATGGCTTATTCATTTTATTTTGAAGGCGGCTTGTATTCCTATGTGAAATATTTGACGCGCGGTAAAAATGCGATTCATCAAAATGTGTTTTATGCCACGGGCAGCAAAAATGATGTGGCGGTGGAGGCGGCGTTTATTTATACCGATGAATTTGAGGGTATGGAGCAAAGTTTTGCCAATAATATCGTGACCGCTGAGGGCGGCACGCACTTGACCGGTTTCCGCACTGCGATGACCCGCATTTTCAACGACTATGTGCGCAAGAACAATTTTTTGAAAGCCGCCGACGATAATCTGACCGGCGAGGACTTGCGCGAAGGGTTGACGGTGGTGGTGTCCATTAAAATTCCCGAACCGCAATTTGAAGGCCAGACCAAGGGCAAGCTGGGCAATCCCGAAGCCAAGAGCGCGGTTGAAGGCGTGGTGGGCGAGGCGTTGACCGATTTTCTGGAGCGCAATCCCAACGATGCCAAAGCGATCATTGAAAAATGCATTTTGTCCCACAAGGCGCGCAAGGCGGCCAAGGCGGCGCGCGAAACCGTGTTGCGCAAGGGTATTTTGGACGGTTTGTCATTGCCGGGCAAGCTGGCCGATTGCACTTCGCGGACGGCTGAGGATGCCGAAGTGTATATTGTTGAGGGCGAGTCGGCCGGCGGTTCGGCCAAGCAGGCGCGCGACCGGCGGTTTCAGGCGATTTTGCCGTTGCGCGGCAAAATTTTGAATGTTGAGCGCACGCGCTTGGACAAGATGCTGGAATCAAAAGAAGTCAAAGCGCTGATCATCGCTTTGGGCACGGCCGTGGCCGAGGATTTCAATCTGGAAAAATTGCGCTACCAGCACATCGTAATTATGGCCGATGCCGATTCGGACGGCAACCATATCCGCACGCTGTTGCTGACCTTGTTTTACCGCTATTTCAAGCCGATCATTGAGCGGGGATATTTATATATCGCCCAGCCGCCGTTGTATAAGATGGCGGCGGGCAAGGAAGTGCGCTATGCCTATACCGAAGATGAAAAAAACGACATTTTAAAAACCTTCAACAAACCGGGATTGAATATCCAGCGCTACAAGGGCTTGGGCGAAATGAACGCCGAAGAGTTATGGGACACCACCATGAATCCGCGCAACCGCATTTTGATGCAAATCAAGGTGGAAGATGCCATGGAAGCCGACAGCGTTTTTGATATGCTCATGGGCGACGAAGTCGCCCCGCGCAAGAAATTCATCCAAACCTGGGCCAAGAACGTGAAGAATTTGGATGTGTAGATTTTTTGGAAAAATTTTGTTAAGTTTGACTTATGCTATCCATTAAAAAACAAATTGAATATTGGCGCGATAGCGCGGCGGAAAGCTGCAAAACGATGCTGGCTTTGGAGGAAACCGGACGGCATTCCGATTCGTTGTTTTTCGGCCATCTTGTTTTGGAAAAGATATTAAAGGCGTTTGTGGTTTTGGAAACAAAACAGGACGCTCCCAAGATTCACAATCTTGCCCGTTTGACGGAATTGGCCAATTTGGAATTAGATGAGGATATAAAAGAATATTTTTCAGTTGCGAATTCGTTTAACATTCGCGCGCGGTATGATGATTACAAAAAGTCATTTTATAAGATGTGCACCAAAGAATACGCCAAAAATAATTTGGAAAAAATAACAAAAATTTATAATGACTTATGCCAACAATTAAAATCAAAAATATCGTAGAAAAATACGCGCAAAAATTGCGGGAAAACAAAATACCATTTTCGGGTATTTATCTTTTTGGTTCTTTCGCGAAAAATCAAGCCCGCGAAACCAGCGACATTGATGTGGCGATCGTTTCAAAACGAAAGGAAACCGATAAATTCATAATTGAGGTCGGTCGTCCGATATGGGACATTGACACAAGAATTGAGCCGCATATTTTTTCGGAAAATGATTTCAAAACAATTGCCACGCCGCTTATTAAAGAGATAATTGAAACAGGCATTAAAGTCGGCTGATTGTTGCGGTATTTTGACGGGCGACGAAGTCGCCCCGCGCAAAAAATTCATCCAAACCTGGGCCAAGAATGTGAAGAATCGCATTTGGATGTGTAATTTTTTTGTATTATAATCAGTTAAAATAGTAAAAAAATTATGAAAAAATCAATCGAGGAGATGTCGACCCTTGACAACGTAACTTTATCAGAAGCGGAAAAATTAGTGGTTCAAGATAGTGAGGGCGCAGAACGCCAGGATTTGAAGTTGCCGGTAAAAAATACAAAAGAACAGTTGGACGGCAAGGATATTGTTTTGAGTGCGGCGAATAAAGCAAGAGAGAGGATTGATGATTTGTTATTGAATTTGGGGTTATTAACCCAAGCGCCTGAAAATTTAAATGTTTTAAATAAAGGTGAAAAATATATAGAAATAAGGGAAGAGTTAAAACGGAAGCAAGAGCAAGAATTGATAGTTATTGAAGAAGCAAAAAAAATAAAAGATCGGATTTTGGAAAAAGGCAAGCTTGCGATGACAGAAAAAGAATATAATGAATATTTTGTGCCCGAAGGACAAATTGGCGGTAACATAAAACAACAAATTGTTGGCAATTGCGGCGGTTTGGCCGGGATTCATGGATTGAGTTGTTTTTCTTGGTTTGAATTTTTTTGTCGCATTTCAATACAAAAAATTGGCGAGAATTGGGAGGCAAAAACACCCTTCATGAATGATGGTGGGCGCAAGGTTATTGTGGGCAAAAAAGACATTTCTTCACAGTGGAATGGTGCGTTTTTGCAACAAATGCCGTTAGGCGGAATTGATGTGAGGCCAAGAATCGGACCGATTAAAGCGTTGGAAGGAATGCAGGTTTTGGAGGCGGTTTTAACTTTGGCAAATAATACAGCTGAATATACTAAAATTATTAAAGGGCCGATAAGCGATATTGAAAGGAGAATGACTGAAGGTATTGCGGGTGATGATACTTTAATGATTTTTGGCGGTGAAATTTTTGAAAAGTGCGGGATAGAAGCTAATTGGAAAACCCATAGCGGAGAAGTTAAAGCGGCGGAAGATGCAAATAAATATACTTACAGATTGAGCTCGCTTGATGAAGAAAACATGGCGAAATTGGATCATTATTTGGAACATTGGAATAATGATATTTATTTGGCGACAGCAGTGCCGTATATTTTTACTGATAAAAAAATAAAAATAGATGGTGTTAAACAAAAAATTTTTCCAAATCATTGGTATTCCATTGCCGATATTGACTCAAAGAGGAAAGTCGTTATCATTGGTAATCCCCATGACACTTCAAAACCTATCGAGCTTTCTTTTGATCAGTTTAAAGAGAATTTTACCGCATTTAGAGCGGTAAAAATAAATGGTGTTAACCTTTTGAAGAAACTAAGGCGCGTGGAGCAGGAATCTTTTGATCATTGAGTTGGTCTTGCAATTTATTGATTTATGTTAATTTGGAATGATATGGCGATAGATCAAATTATTAAAAAAAAGTGCGGCCAGATTTTTAAAAAATACGGCGTTACCAAAGTTGCGGTTTTTGGCTCGTACGCGCGGGGCGAAGAAAAAAAGAACAGCGACATTGATTTGCTGGTGGAGTTGGACGAGCGCAACACTTTTTTTGATTTTATTGATTTAGAATTGGAATTGGGCGAAGCGCTTGGGAAAAAAGTTGATTTGGTAACTTATGATTCTTTGCACCATTTGCTAAAAGATATTATTTTGAGCGAGCAAAAATTAATCGCGATATGATTAAAAATCTGGAGATATTTTTAGTCCATATTTTAGAGAGTATTCGCCAAATAGAAAAATCAATGCAAGGTATTGATATGGGTTTGTTTAAAACGGACAGAGAAAAACAAAATGCAGTTATTCGGGAATATGAAATAATCGGTGAAGCGATGAAAAATATTCCCGCCGGATTCAGGAAAAAATGTCCGCAAGTGCCGTGGGCGAAAGCGATGGGAATGAGAAATAAGCTAATTCATGAATATTTTGGCGTGGATTTGGGTTTAATATGGAAAACAACCAAAGAAGATTTGCCGCGGTTAAAAGTGCAAATAGAGGATATATTGAACGATCTTAACAAAAACAAGCTTATAAAATAATCGGCGGGAACATTGTTTCGCGCAAGAAATTCATCCAAACCTGGGCCAAGAACGTGAAGAATTTGGATGTGTAGATGCGCGGACTTTGACAGCGAGGGATCATTGTGTAATAGTTTGTATTACATATATAAAATAATATGCGGGATATTATCACCATATCGTTACCTAAAAAAATAAACGAGGATATTGAAAAGGAGATGAAAAGAAGCAATTTTGCTTCAAAGAGCGAGTTTTTTAGATATATTCTTCGTTGGTGGCAAGAAGAAGAAGCTTTGAAGGACTTGCGCCAAAGCGAAAAAGAAATTGCGGCCGGGTTGGCCAAGGAGTTGGAATCAGTCAAAGAATTACGGCAAAAATGAAAATATCATATACGCCACATTTTGCGCGATTATATGGAAAATTGTCGGGTAATCTTCAAGACGAAACTGATATTGCCTTGGAATTATTTAAGAATGATCCGGCAAATGTTAGGTTGCGGGTTCATAAACTTAATGGCCGATTGGCGGATTATTGGTCGTTTTCGGTCAATTATAATTATAGGGTAGTTTTTCGTTATGGCGGCAAAAACGAAGCGTTGTTAACGGCAATCGGTAATCACGATGTTTATAAGTGATTGTATTTTTGACATTTTGGAAAATCTTTGGTACTATCAATTTATAGCCCGCGGGGCTTTTTTAAGAACCAAGCGATTACGCAAGAACCTTGATTTCGCTTTGCTCAATTAAGAACCTTGCGATTACGCAAGAACCTTGATTTCGCTCCGCTCAATTTAAAACGATAACTATATAACTTTAAGATGAATATTATTAATTTTATTATTAAATTTTTGAAGGAGGCGCGGGTGGAGATGAAGAAAGTCAATTGGCTCACGCGCGAACAGCTTTTGAATTACACGGTCTTGGTGATCGGGTTTATGGCGGCAATGGCGTTTTTCTTCGGTTCGCTGGACTGGGGGTTTGCCTTATTGTTGCAAAAATTTGTCCTCGGCCAATAACATTTGTATTTTACTTTACACTTTTAGCTTTACGCTTTAAGCTTTCAATATGCCAAAACAACAAATTATCTCCGAAAAAAACTGGTATGTGATCCATACTTATTCGGGTTACGAGGAAGCGGTTGCCAAGAACCTCAAACAGAGGATTGAATCGTTGGGAATGGAGGACAAGATTTTCAATGTCATTGTCCCCAAAGAAAAAAAGATCAAGATCAAGGAAGGCAAGCGCAAGACCACCGAGGAAAAGATTTACCCGGGCTACATTCTGGTGGAAATGATTGTAACCGACGATTCTTGGTATGTGGTGCGCAATACGCCTAATGTGACCGGGTTTGTGGGCGCGGGAACCACGCCGATCCCGGTGTCGCCCGAAGAAATTGCCGACTTGAAAAAGCGGATGGAAATGTCGGAGCCGGAATTTAACATTGATGTTGCAATTGATGAATTGGTGAAAATTATTGACGGCCCGTTCAAGGATTCCGAAGGCAAGGTGAGCGAGATTGACCGCGAGCGCGGCAAAGTGAAGGTACTGGTCAATATGTTTGGACGCGATACGCCGGTGGAATTGGATTCATTGCAAATTCATAAATTATAAAATTCGTATATTCCGAATCCAACAGTTTGAGTCGTTGTAAAACGAAACAAGCTGAAATTACTTGGTTGCGGGAATTCAAAAACAAAATGGCAAAAAAAGTCAAGAAAATTATCGGACTTCAAATACAGGCGGGCAAGGCCACTCCGGCGCCGCCGATCGGTCCGTCTTTGGCGCCGCACGGCATCAATTTGGGCGATTTTGTAAAGCAATTCAACGATTTGTCCCGCCCGATGATGGGATTCAAGGTTCCGGTGGAAATCACGATTTACGAGGACAGGTCGTTTTCGTTGCGGCTGAAACAGCCGCCGGCCAGCGAACTTTTAAAGAAGGCCGCGGGGATTGAAAAAGGATCCGGCGTGCCCAACAAAAACAAAGTGGCCAAAATCACCAAGGCGCAACTCAAAAAAATCGCCGAACAAAAAATGCCCGACCTTAACGCCGGCACCGTGGAAGCCGCAATGAAAACCATCGCGGGCACGGCCAGAAATATGGGGATAGAGGTGGTGGAGTGAGTATATATTTAAATACGTACTTGTGTAATTACCAAAGTAAGTACCAAATTTAAAGCCCCGCGCAAGCGGGGTTTTGATTAAAAAGCAATCAATGAGTTAAGGGGTTTGTCAAGGTTGGCGGATAGAATTAAAAAAGATATAATTAAAAAATGGGGAAATGAGGTAAATCAAAATTCAAATTTTAAATGTTAAATAAAATTTAAAATTCAAAAGTTAAATTTTAAAACAAATATATAAAAGCTTTTGTTTTGATTTATAATTTAAAATTTTGATTTTATTTATCATTTAACATTTTAATTTTGAAATTAATTATATGATCTTATCCGATACTGACATCCGGCGCTATATGGCCGAGGGGAGGATTAAAATTGAGCCGGAGCCGGATTTTGAGGCGCAGTTGGGGCCTTGCTCTTTGGATTTGTGTTTGGGGAACAATTTCAAGATGTTTCGGCCGTCAAACTATAATTTTATTGATGTCAAGAATAATTACAATGGCGATTTGATGGAGGAGGTGATTATTGGCGACGGGATGCCGTTTATCATTCAGCCGCGGGAGTTTGTGATTGCGGTGACCAAAGAAACCATTACCCTAACGGCGGACTTGATGGGTCGTTTGGATGGTAGGTCATCGTTGGGGCGGCTGGGGTTGGTTGTCCATAGTACGGCGGCGCGGTTTGATCCGGGTTGGACGGGCAAAGCGGTGATGGAATTCGGCAATCTGGGCATCCGGCCGATCATTTTGTACGCGGGCATGCGCATTTGCGCCATGACCTTTGAAACGCTTTCCAGCCCTTCGGGAATTCCCTATACCAAGCAGAAGGATCATAAATACGCAGGGCAATCAAGCGCGGTGGCCAGCAAGATTACGGAAGAACCGAAATAATTTAGAATACCGCAATGCAAGTTTGCGCAAGGTGACACCTCGTGCAAGCTTGCACGAGGTGTCACCTTGCGCAAACTTTATGCTGTCAACAAAAGATATTAAAGTTAAATTTTTGGGAATTACGCCGGTTTTGGAGGATGAAACCGGGGTTTTGGATCCGCAAACGCTGGTGGCGCTTTCCGGGCTTTTGACTTATAGCGGCAAACCGATCGGCGCGATTTTGAAGGAAATTCAAGACAAGGGACAGAGCGTGGAAAAAAAAATTACCGCGATTTTGCGCAAATCGTCGCTCAAAGGCCACGCGTCAATGGCCACCACGCCGGTGTTTTCGTTTTCCTACGAGGCCAGCAAATTTATTGACTCGGGGCTGACTGGAATGGTTTTTGCGTCGGCGATTATGGCGTCCGGCCGCCGCACTGATACGACCCCGGAGGATATCGTTTTCCCCGAAGCTATCTCCCAGGCATCGGAGGCGGCCGCGGTTTATCGCACGGTTTCGGAACGGAATATTGAGGTTTTTAATCATCTTTTGGCGGGCGGCGTGGGGAAGGATGAAGCCAGCAAAATTTTGCAATACGGGATTTACGGCACCGGTATCATTCAATTTCCGGTGGAATCGCTGGTATCTTTGAAGCGGCAATATGAAGCCGAAAAAGAATGGATGCCTGAAGATATCGGTTTTTTGATTGCCGCGGTGGAAAAGGAGTTGAAGCGCCTGGGTGTTGATTTGCTTTATGCCACCCGCTTGGCGGCGCCGCGCAACAATTATCCTTATCCTAATATTTTCAAAGATCCGGAACAAACCAATTTGCCGCGCGAGATGGGTCAGGCAAATAAAGCCAGTGAAAATTTCAAGATTATTTCCAGTGACTTTGTGATTACCGCGGGCTTGGAAAAGCGGCTTCGGGAATTAGAAGCCGCGATTAAAGAAGCGGCCAATGATCGCCAGAATTTGAAAGACAAATGGATGAGGTTGCTGCAAATGCGCCAACAAATTGCGGGCGATTATATGCAGGCGGCCAATGTCAAGATATTTTCTTCGGCGGCGTGGCGGGTTTGGGGCGATAAGAAGCGCCATCGCACGGTGCCGATGGCGGTTGATTCGGTTTATTATTGCGTACGCCGGGCGTTGGCGGTGTTGTTGGGTTATAAAAAACAAATCCAAGAAAAGAGTTTACCGCATGCGGCGATTGACGCGATTGATAATGTGTTTTCAGTGCCGCCGGGGATTTGCAATGACAATGAGTTTTTGTATCAATATCTGGGCTCTGCCCTGGATTCGCTGGAGGGTTACGCGAAATTGTTAGAGTTGGGGATCAAGGAACGCGACGCAATCTTTGCGGTGCCACGGGGCTTGAAGCTGGATATGGTGCAGGATTATAATTTTTATAATTTGATTGCCGGTTATTATCCGTTGAGGATATGTTCCACGGCCGAGGAGGAGTTGCGGCGTTTAAGCATCAAAGAAGTGACCGCGATTAAAAATTTGCTGCAACAAAAAGGGCTTGATTGGCTGGCATGGCACATTCAGCCCAAATGCCATTGCGCGGGATTTTGCCTGGAAGAAAATTGTTGCGGAATGATTAAATCCTTAGTTAAGGATTATAATGATGAGTTTCACAAGGAGATCCACAAAGATCTGGAAAATAAATTTCGGGTGATTCTAAATAGCGTTGACCAAAATGATCAAGAATAATTTTCCGGGAAAATTTATTGTATTGGAGGGATTGGATGGCGCGGGGAAGTCAACCCAGGTGCCGTTGATTTTGGAATATTTCAAAAATAATGGCGGCTTGGCGCACCCAACTTCGGAACCGACGCAATTTTTGACCGGCGGGTTAATCCGGTCGCGGTTGATGGGCGAGTGGCAATGTTCGCCGGAGTGTTTGCAGTTGTTGTTTGCCGCGGATCGCGCCGATCATATTGAAAAAGAAATCGCGCCCAAATTGAAAGCGGGTGTAAATGTGGTGAGTGATCGTTATTTTATGTCCTCGGTGGTCTACGGCGCGATTGATTCCGATTTTGACTGGCTGGCGCAAATCAATAGCCGTTTTTTGGTGCCCGACCTCACAATTTATTTGGATGTTCCGGTTGGTGTTTGTGTCAAACGATTGGCCGATAACGGCCGCTCAATTGAATTGTTTGAAAAAGGGGAAGTATTGGAAAAAGTCGGGAAAAATTATAAAATGGCCATAGGCCGATTTGAAAATGATTGTCGGATTGCGATTATTGATGGTAACAAAAATATGGAAGATGTCTTTGGTGATATTAAAAAATTATTGGCGGATTTGCAATGCTCTAACCATTGCCAATGCAATGGTTAGAGCATTGCAGCGTAAGCATTGCAGCGTAAAATAATACACAAAAATCATGTCCATTGTTCCAAAAAAATTGCCGATTGCGCTGAGGATTGATCAGACCAATATTGATCCCAAGGCGAGTTTGATTGATATTAAAAAGACCTGCGCGGAAGTGAGAAAATACGGATTTCGCGGAATTTGCGTTAATCCCCAGTGGGTTGAGGCGGCCAAAGGCGAGTTGAAGGATTTTCCGGCCAAGGTTATTTGCTTGGTGGATGCGCCCATTGGCGACAGTTCGCATGAGGAACGATTGCAGATTTGTTTGACGGCCAAAAATAATGGCGCCGATGAGTTGGATGTGGTGGTGTCGCTGCCCGACATCAAACATGAGCGCTGGGAAGATCTTTTTAAGGATTTGGCGGAAATTTGCAAAATATTGCCGACGAAAGTGATCATCGGTTCGGGATATTTGACCGACAAGGAAATCGCGCTGGTGTCGCGCTTGGTCAAGCAGGCGGGCGCGATTTGCGTGAAAACCGCCACCGCCAAAGATCCGCTGGAAGAACGCGAGTTGAAAGAAAAATCTTGGCATTTGGAAATTATGAAGAAAAACGCGCCGGGATTGCTGATCAAGGCCTCGGGGAACATAAAGGACGCCAAGGAAGCGAAAGCGTATATGAGGGCGGGAGCGGATATCATCGGCACATCAAATGGAGCCAGGATTGCGAGAGGAGAGTGAAAAAAATGTTAAAATCAAATGTTAAATGATAAATAAAATCAAAATTTTAAATTATAAATCAAAACAAAAGCTATTGTAATTTTGTTTTGATTTTTAACATTCTAATTTGAAATTTTGTTTGACATTTAAAATTTGAATTTTGATTTATGAATTACATACCCACCATTGGGTTGGAGATACACAGCGAATTGAAAACCGAGTCAAAGATGTTTTGCGCGTGTCCGAATTATCCGGAATCCGACATTCCCGCCGAAGGCGAGGCTCGCCAAGTGGGCGGCCCGCCAACAGGCGAGGCTCGCCAAGTGGGCGGCCCGCCAACAGGCGAGGCTCGCCAAGGGCGGCCCAATTCCAATATTTGTCCGATTTGCTTGGGCCATCCCGGGACATTGCCGGTGGCCAATATTGAAGCCATCCGCTTGACGCGGCTGGCGGGTTTGGCGTTGCATTCCGAAATTTTACAACATTCAAAATTTGATCGTAAAAATTATTTTTATCCCGACCTGCCCAAGGGTTATCAGATTTCGCAATATGACCAACCGCTCTGCCTGGGCGGTTATTTGGAAATTAATGATGTTGGCGGGCCGCCCATTTGGCGAGCCTCGCCCGTTGGCGGGCAAATCAAAAAAATCAATATCACGCGCGTCCATTTGGAAGAAGATACCGGCAAATTGATGCATCCGGAAGGCGGCGATTATTCGCTGGTGGATTTCAACCGCGGCGGCGTGCCGCTGATGGAGCTGGTGACCGAACCGGACATTGAGAATGCCGATCAGGCGCGCGAATTTGTCAAAGAGTTGCAATTGATATTGCGCTATTTGGGCGTTTCGGACGCGGATATGGAAAAAGGCAAATTGCGAGTGGAGGTGAATATCAGCATGGGCACGATGGGGCCGGATGGAAAAAAGAAATTGGGCACCAAGGTGGAAATTAAAAATTTAAATTCTCTCAAGGCCGTGGAGGGCTCGGTGGCGTTTGAGATTGGCCGCCAGGTGGAAATGCTCAAAGAAGGAAAGAAAATTATTCAGGAAACGCGCGGTTGGGATGATTTTCGCAACTGCACTTTTTCCCAACGCGAGAAAGAGGAAGCGCACGACTATCGTTATTTTCCCGAGCCCGATATTCCGCCGCTGACAATAACCAAAGACGAGATTGAAAAACTGCGCCGCCAAGTGGGCGAATTGCCGGCGCAAAAAAGAAAGCGATTGATTTTGGATTACGGCCTTGATACCGCGACGGCGGAGATTTTCATTTGCAACCGGGCGCTGACCAATTATTTTGAAAAAGCGGTCAGCGAGCTGGAAGAATGGGCAAATGTGGAAGAGGGCGACAGTAAAAACACCGAAAGCGAGTCCAATTTGATGGCCAAACTTTGCGCCAATTATTTGACCAGCGATGTGGGCGGTATTCTCAAAGGTGTGCCATTTTGCGAACAAAATTTTCGCGCCGCGCCGGAAAACTTTGCGGAATTCATTTGCTTGATTTACAAAAAGGAAATTTCATCCAAAATTGCCAAGGCGGTATTGTTGGAAATGGCGCAAAACGGCGGCGATCCGACCGAAATTATTGAAAAGAAAGGGCTGAGCCAAATTCACGACGAAAAACAAATCGGGGCGATTATTGATGAGGTGCTGGACAAAAATCCGAAAGCCGCGGCCGATTATGTCGCGGGCAAGCAAAACGCTTTTCAATTTTTAGTGGGTCAGGTATTGGCCGCCACGCAAGGCCGCGCCAACCCCGATGTTTTGAAAAAAATTCTTCTGGAAAAGTTGGCAAATCCGGAATAATAAAAACAAATACGAAAGCGGGGAATCGTGGACGATGTTAGAACTATTATCCAGCGCCAAAATGAATATTTTTATATTCCAGATTTGAAGCTAAGCGTATTTGTAAAATAAAAAGAAGAAGACCGGGTCAGACCTCTTCTATGCGAATCGCGTTCGGATAATTTGATCTTATCGGTAGTCGCATCCTTCTTCCAAAAGTTTCAATGCGATATGTTTTGCCTTTCTCAAGCTTTGCAAATCTATCCGAAGCATCAAAAGTCCACTTGCACCAGCTATCTTCAACGGAGTATATATTCCCCTGTACATCAGAAAAAAGATACTTCATTGAACCGCCATCTTGAGCTTTGACCCATTTTTCTTCCACTGTTATTGTTAATTCGTCGGAAGATCCTACTAAGGCATAGCCAAAATAGAAACAAGCTAACAAAAAAACAATGCCGAAAATTATTGCCTCAATCTTACCATCGCTCATCTTTTGCCTCCATAAATTTTGATAACAAAACAATAACATATTCCTATGTTATTGTCAATCTTGCTGCGGGGGCGCCTGGATTCGAACCAGAGACAAAGATTTTGGAGATCTTTATGATACCACTTCACCACGCCCCCGTGGATTGAATTTTTGCACCGCTTCCACTATATTTCTAACAAATTATCGCCTTTCGCGCAAGTAAAGTTCGCAAAATTGCGACACCAATAAACGCAATAAATATGCGAACTTAAACAATTTATATATGATAACCACTTAAAATCATTGACAATGGGATATTTTTATTGTATTGTTTTTTATATGGAGGAATGGCACATTAAAAAAATAATTGATTCAAGTACATTGATAACGGCGGAGAGTTTTTTTCGGTTGCTGGTCGCCGAACGACAAGGTATCGCATTAATGACAAGCGGCCGGCCAACACCAAACGATATGGCGGCGGCAATAATAATTGCATCCTGCATTGAAGGGTTTGACGCGCTAACGAGAAAACCGGACGAGTCGCCGAGCAAATTTCTTTGTTCAAACGACAAAATTGGCAATCTGGCGGATTACGTATTGAACGCCGGCAACGAAGCTGGCATATTTGAGATTGCAACGAACGGATTGGCGGAAAAGTTTAATTTAGAAAAAATTAAAAAAGATTTAAGGAAAACAGACACTTTGGAAGCGATAATTTTGGAAATAAACGCAGATGCGATCCCGGCGGGATTATACTCAATCAAAACCGCTTTCTATGTGGCAACAACCACAATCCGAAGAAAAGTGATTGCGGATGGCCGAACAAGACCGTTTCAAAGCGGCGATAAATCAGATATTCCGGAAATCAATTCCGCAATGAGCGAAATCTCTGCTATACGCAATGTCTATATGGATAGAGGGATACACAAAGAAGTACAAGAATCAATGCAGAGATTGCATAAAGAAATGCTGGCATCTTATGATCCGATAGCTATATCATCCGCGGTGTGGACTTCATTGGAAAAAGAATGTTCGCCGGCGGATATCGCCAAAATTATACTGGCCAGTCCGTTAATGTGATCAGGCATGGCAAGCGCCGATGCCTTTTTTTTACGCATCGCCATTAAAAAACAAGCGCAGTGTCAAGGCCTTTGTTTTGTTGTATATACATTACACATACAACAAAATTCCGCTGGCGCGGATTTTTTGCATTTGTTTGTTGTTTATCGGATTTCCGCCAATCGGCGAATCTCATTAACTATTTTTTCGCTTCCTTGTGCTTGGTGTGTTTGCGTTCGGTTTTGCAAAATTTCACCAATTCCAGCTTGCCTTCCATGGTTTTGGACTTGTGGCTGCGGTAATTGATGCTTTTGCAACCCGTGCATTGCATTTTCACATAAGGTTTCTTTTTTGTCGCCATATTTCAAATTAAAAATGTAAATATCAAAGATAAAAATGACAATGCAAAATGTAAAATTTTTAAATTCTTAATTTTAAACTTTACGCTGTCATTTTTAATTTTGATTTTTCAATTTTACACTTTCCTGAGCCCGAGAGTGGAGTCGGACCACCGACCTACTCCTTACCATGGAGTTGCTCTGCCTCTGAGCTACCCGGGCGTTTCAAATTAAAAATGTAAATATCAAAGATAAAAATGACAATGCAAAATGTAAAATTTTTAAATTCTTAATTTTAAACTTTACACTGTCATTTTTAATTTTGATTTTTCAATTTTACATTATTTATGTGGGCTGGAAGGGATTTGCACCCCTGAAGGCGTAAGCCACCGCGTTTACAGCGCGGTCCATTTGGCTGCTTTGGTACCAACCCGTAAATTTTGGCACAAAATTTACGCCCTTCCGTAGCTTTAGCGAAGGGGGGCGCATCCTATTTTTCAACACGAATACAGTATAGCGGTTTTCAATAAAAAAACAAGCTGCCGCTTGCAAAACCATCAAGCGTTTCGCGCGATGGCTGCGCAGGGGGAGAAGGTGCGGCGGTGGATGGGGGTCAGGCCGTGTTTGGCGAGGGCGGCCAGGTGTTCTTTAGTGGGATAGCCCTTGTGGCGGCAAAAGCCGTAGGCGGGATAGATTTTGTCCATCTTTCGCATTATCCGGTCGCGCGTTACTTTGGCGATGATACTGGCCAAAGCAATGGAAAACACTTTGGCGTCGCCGGCCACGATTGATTTTTGGGCGCAAGAAACATCAATCGCGAAGTTGCCGTCAATCAGACAAATTGTCCGCGGCGGCGCACCCTTTCCCAATTTTCGCATCAAATTCGCCATTGCCTTGGTCATTGCCAATTTTGATGCTTCCAAAATATTGATTTTATCAATCATTTTTTGGTCCACCCGGCCCGCGCCCCAAACAATGTTTTGGCAGGCAATAATTTCTTGATAAATTTGTTCCCGCTTTTCGGGCGAAAGTTTTTTGGAATCATTGGCATTATTCCGCAAAAAACGGAAATCGCGCTCGCGGCTCTTATGATCTCGCAACGCCGCCGCACCGGCCACCACCGGCCCGGCCAGCGGTCCGCGTCCGGCCTCATCAATTCCCGCAACCAATTCGTATCCCGCCCGAAAACATTTCATTTCTTGCGCCAGCCCGATTGGATTTGTTTGTTTCATTTTTTTTTCTTTTAGCTATAATGTAATTATAATCGCTAACTCAAATAATGGAAGAATTTATTATCGGAGGGAAGCCGGTTTTGGTTTTGGGCAACGACGATATTAAAAATGAAATTGCCAAAGCAGCGCTTGACCGCCGAGAAGCCAATTTTTCCGGCAAGACCATTAAATCGCTTTCATTGTCGGAAAAAGATCTTGACCACGGCATAAATTTGGAAAACGCGCTGATCACCGGCAATGTTTTTTTGGCCGACACTGCGGTCGGCGGCGACATCAACATGGCTAATGCCGTGGTGGATGGTTCGTTTTTTTTCGGACGCGGAAAGCTGATGGGCGATTTGATATTGGAAAAGGCCTGGATCGGCCAAACCATAAATATGGTGGGGCTAAATATCACCGGATCGCTGAAATTTGGCGAAGCGCGTGTTAACGGATTTGTGAGTTTAACCAAAGCGGTGGTGTTGGGCGACATTGATTTCAGAAAAATTGAAGTGCGCAATTATAGCCACGGCGACTTAAAAATCAAAGGCGATATTTTTTTCAAAAGCGCGCAAATCAACGGATCGCTTTACTTGGATCAATCCATTATCACCGGAAACATCAACTTGGACGGTGCGCTTATCCGAAGGAACTTATCGGCAAAAAATTTGAACATTGAAGGATCTTTGTCGCTTTTAAATTCAATTTATCCTTTGGATCTTGCCGACTTTGCCGGAACTCCGCCGGAAAAAATTAACCGATGATTCGGATTTTATGAAATTCACTCACCTCCACACCCACTCCCATTACAGCTTGCTTGACGGTCTGGCGCAAATTGACCCGCTTTTGGATCGCGTCAAAGCGCTGGGAATGGATTCAGTCGCAATCACCGACCACGGCAATATGTATGGCGCGGTGGAATTCTACAAAAAAGCCAAGGTGCGCGGCATCAAACCCATCATCGGCTGCGAGGTCTATGTGGCGGTTGAAGGCCGCAATCAGCGCCGGCCGCAAATTGATGACACGCGCTACCACTTGGTTTTGCTGGCGAAAAACGAACAAGGATATAAAAATTTGGTCAAATTAGTCACCAAGGCGCACCTGGAAGGTTATTATTACAAACCGCGCGTGGACGACGAACTTTTGGCGCAATATGGCCAAGGATTAGTGGCAATGTCGGCCTGCATCCAGGGAAAAATTCCGCGGCTCATCATTTCCAAAAAATACGACGAGGCCAAAGAATGCGCGTTGCGCTACCGGGAATTTTTTGGCAAAGACAATTTTTTTCTGGAAATCCAAAACCACCCCAATCTGCCCGAACAGCTTCCGGCCAACGCGGGCTTGATCAAAATCGCGCGCGAAACCGGCATCGGCCTGGTGGCCACCAACGATATTCATTACCTCAACGCCGACGATGCCGAAGCGCAAGACATTCTGATGCTCATCAACACGGGAGCCGACATCAACAACGCCAACCGGCTCACCATGACCAACGAGGACTATTCAATGAGGAGTCCCGAACGGATGATCGCCGATTTCAAAGACACGCCCGAGGCCATTGAAAATACGCAAAAAATCGTTGACCTGTGCCAATTTGAATTTGAACTAAAAAAAACCAAACTCCCTCGCTTCACTCCGCCCGAAGGCACAACCAACGAAGAATATTTGCGCCGCCTTTGCGCCGAGGGCTTAAACGCGCGGTACGGACAAACCCCGCCCAAAGAGGTCTTGGAGCGGTTTGAATACGAATTTGGCATCATTAAACAATTAGGATTTGTTGAATATTTTTTAATCGTCCAGGACTTTGTCAACTGGGCTAAAGGCAATCGCATCGTGGTCGGACCCGGCCGCGGCTCGGCCGCGGGATCAATCGTGTCCTATCTCCTCAACATTACCGAACTGGACCCGCTAAAATACGGCCTCTTGTTTGAGAGATTTTTAAACCCCGGGCGGTCGGCGGTGTCCTTGCCGGATATTGATATGGATTTTGCCGACCGACGGCGGCCGGAAGTGATTGATTATGTGGGTCAAAAATACGGCCACGATCATGTGGCGCAAATCATCACTTTTGGAACTATGGCCGCGCGCGCCGTTGTCCGCGATGTGGGACGGGTTTTGCAATACCCGTACAGCTACTGCGACAAACTGGCCAAAATGATCCCGTTCGGAATGGATTTGAAAGAAGCGCTGAGTAAGGCCGATGATTTGCGAGTGTTGGTCGCCACCGACGAAAAAGCCCGCAAACTGATGGAATTCGCCAAAAAACTTGAAGGTTGCGCCCGACATGCCTCAACCCACGCTTGCGGCGTGGTGATTTCGCCGATTCCGCTGGACGAAATCGTGCCGGTGCAACATCCGACCGCCGACGACAACGGCTTGGTTTCGCAATACGAACTGCACGCGATTGAAGATATGGGCTTGTTGAAAATGGATTTTCTGGGATTGAAAAACTTGACCATCATTGAAGACACCTTGTCGCGGATATATGTCATCCATAAAGAAAATCTGGATTTGAAAACAATTCCGATGGATGACCGCCAAACCTACGCCCTGATGGCCAAAGGCGACACCGTGGGCGTGTTCCAATTGGAAAGCGCGGGAATGCAGCGTTATTTAAAACAACTCAAACCCACGCAATTTGAAGACATTATCGCCATGGTGGCGCTCTACCGGCCCGGCCCGATGCAATTCATTCCCCAATTCATTGAAGGTAAAAACGGCCTCACCATTCCGACATATTTGCATCCCAAATTGGAACCGATTTTGGGTCCGACTTATGGCATTATTCTTTACCAGGAGCAAACAATGAGAATCGCCCAGGAACTGGCCGGATTTTCCATGGCCGAAGCCGATTCGCTGCGCAAAGCCATCGGCAAAAAAATCAAGGATTTGATGATGGCTTCAAAGCAGAAATTCATTGATGGTTGCGTTAAAAACGGCATCGCCAAAAAGATCGGCCAGGAAATCTGGAGCTGGATTGAACCGTCGGCGGACTATTCGTTCAATAAATCGCACGCGGCCTGTTATGCCATGGTGGCCTATCAAACCGCCTATCTTAAAGCCCATTATCCGGTGGAATTTATGGCCGCGCTGATCACTTCGGAAAAAAACGATGTGGAACGAGTGGGCTACCTGATCGGCGAATGCAAAAATATGGGCATTGAAGTGCTCGCGCCCGACATTAATGAAAGCTTCTATGGTTTTACTGTTATTCCCGGCGCGGGCAAAATCCGCTTCGGGCTTTCGGCGATTAAAAATGTTGGCGAAAATATTGTCACCGAAATTGTCGGCAACCGCAAAACCAACGGCGCTTTTGCCGATATTTTTGATTTTATGAAACGGATCAATCCAAAATTGATCAATAAAAAATCGCTGGAAGCGTTGATTAAAGCCGGCGCGTTTGATTCCATGGGCGAACGCAACACTTTGCTCACCAACTTTGAAAAATTATTGGAAATCGGCCGGGAGAACGAAAAGAGCAAATCCAACGGCCAGCGGGATTTGTTTGGCGGCGGCGGAAACGCGGCCAAACCATCATCATATTCCCTGCCCGCGGCAAAACCCGCCACCAACGCGGAAAAATTAAGCTGGGAGAAAGAATTACTGGGACTGTTTGTGACCTCGCATCCCTTGGAAGCCAAGGAATACCACGAAAAAATGGACAACAAATGCCTAAAGATCATCCGCGTGAAAGAAAATCCGGCCGCGCGGTTAGTCAAAATCGGCGGGATGATTTCCACGGTTAAAAAAATCATCACCAAAACCGGCAAGCCGATGGTGTTTATGAACCTGGAAGACCTGACCGATAAAATTGAGGTCGTGGTTTTTGCCAGCGCCATGGAAAAAAATCCGGCGGTATTCGCGGAAAGCAAAATCGTGTTCGTCTACGGCCGCGTGGACAACCGCGACGGCGAAACCAAAATCGTCGCCGACAGTGTGGAAGAGGTTTTGTTGATTTGAAAATGAAATATATTGTATAATAAAAATGCAATCATAAAACAATTTCTAACGCTAAATAAAAAAATGAAAAATATTTTTAAAAACGTTGCGCTGGTATTGAGCGTATTGTCAGTTTCAATAATGGTTGGGTACGCGGTTCTGGCCTGGACCGAACCGGGATCAACTCCGCCCGGCGGTAACATCGCCGCGCCGGTCAACACCGGCGCGAACGCGCAAACCAAATCCGGCAATTTCAATATTCTCGGCAATGTGGGCATCGGGACGACCAGCCCCGGGGCAAAATTGGAAATAAACGGTCAAATAAAAATCACCGGCGGCAACCCGGCCGCCGGAAAAGTGCTTGTCAGCGATGGGAACGGTTTGGCGGCATGGACGAATGCCGCACAAACAAAATCCTGCGCTTCCGGACAGTCAATCACCGCCTACAACGCGGCTACCGGCGCGTTCACTTGCGGCACGGGAGGCGGCGGATCTTGCAGCTGCGACGGAAAAGCATGCGGTGACGATGACGGTTGCGGCAACACTTGCCAAACCGGAACTTGCACCGCCGGAACTTGCACCGCCGGCGTTTGCAAATGCGGAATAACAATGGCTTCCTGCACCGCCAACAGCGAATGCTGTTCCGGCACTTGCTCCAGCCACTTTTGCACCACCTACAATCCCTGCGTAAAAGACGTTTTGCCGGCGGGGGCTAAACGAATTTTTGTCACCAGCGCTACCTATAAATCATCAGAATTTGGAGACAAACTCACTGCACCAAAAACTAAACTTGATGATCTCGTTTTTAATCAATACTGCAAAAGTGTTGCCGCGGGGGCGGGGTTAAAGGGAAATTATCGTGCCCTCGTTTATTTTAAATATCATACAATGTCAGGTTGGCTCACTTATGATCCAACAGATGCATTACCCGCTTCAGCATCTTTTTGGAGCGGGAAAGTGAATGCCGGCGGCGATGATTGCAATTGGACAAAAGTTGCCAGCGATGCCGCGGCAATCTTTAATGCCTCCGGGATCTCAACTGCAATCGCTTCCAACGAAACCGGTGCCGCCAGCACCGCTGCCGCTTGGACTAATTTTAAACCGAAAGGAAGTTCATCCTATGATGTGTTGGATCATACCGCCGACAAAGGATTTTGCTTTTGTGGCGATGTAGGAACTGAATATTTTTTATATTCTGTTGCATTGTCTTGGATTGGCAAGGCCGGACATAAAGACATTACATGGGCATACAAAGAATCAAGGATAGAAAACAAAAGTGGCCCTGGGGCAGCATGTACTGAATGCCTATCACAGTCCCGTGCCTTGTATTGCGTAGAGCAATAATCAATACTTAAAAATATGAACACTCAAAAAGTTTTAACCATCGGATTAGCCGTCAATTCGTTATTGATTGTTGGACTTCTGATTGCCGTGGTGAGAATATCCAGCAATCAATATGGCGATGATTTGGAAAAAACCGCAACCGCCGCGTCCGGTAGTCAAAACAACTCCGGCAATTCCAATCTCGCCAATAAAAAATCCAAGCCCACGCCGGCGATCGCCAAAACCGTGGAGATTTCAATTACCGACGACGGTTTTGTTCCGCTGGGATTTTCGGCGAGAACCGGCGAAACAATCGCGTTGGCAATCAAAAACGAAAGCCAAAAAGAACAGTTTCTGAAGATTGACGACTTGGAATTTGACAGCGACATCATCGCGCCCGGCGAATCCAAAACGGTGCAGATGCCCGCATTCGGCAATGAACCGAAAATTTATGAATTTTATTCCGGCGATGGAAAAACCGGCAATTTCAACGGAACGATTATGGTGCTGGAAAAATAGCGGCAGATAAGCGTAAAAACATCGCAATGAAATATATTGTATAATAAATTTGTATTTAACCGCTTAAATTAAAATAAACTATGAATTTTAAAAATAAAATCATCGCGGCCGCGCTGGTCGCCTTGGTAGCGGGAGCCGGAATTTTTGGAAGCAATGTTAACCGCGCCAATGCGGAAAACGCAACCTCAACGCTAAGTATCGGCCAATTGGAGCAAATGGTAATGAACCTACAACGGCAAATCGCGGAATTGATACAATTGATAAATCAAAAAAACCATCCCCACAACAAAACTGATTCCTGCGGCAAGCAAGGCGACATTGTCGCCGCAACCTCGACAGCCGCGGCAACGGCAAAATGCTGCGCCAAACTTTCCGCCATTAACAACGCCTCCAGCACAGTTTCATATGTCTGCGCCAAATGCGGCAACGGAAGCTGCGGCAAAGGAGAAACCAACGCAAACTGCCCAGCGGATTGCCCAATTGTAATTGGCGGAGGATGCGTCTATAAAAAATTTGCGGGAAAATGCACCGTTTCAAAAATAGAAGATGCCTCAACGACAATTAATGTCAACTACTCTTTTTCCCCAACGACGACACCTGATATTTCCGGAACATATCTCACGGCGACAAGCACGATCAATCCCTACGGCGGAACGGCGGCGGCGGGTTATTTGGGATTACCCTGTTTGAAAAATAAATACGCCCCAACCCTGAATCAAACGACTGAGTGCGGGCTTATCGCCGGAGCCATCTTCAATTGCACCCTGAGCGTCATAAAAACCGGCGCTTGCACGCCGATTAATGTTGAATTTAAAAGCGCATGCTATGGTGAAGGCGAGGGCGTAACGGGAAATACCACTTCGGTATTGTCTTGTTGCGCGGGATTAGTGTCCGCGCCAAGAACAACTTGCACGGGAAATGTATGCGCCACGCAAGAAGGATTTGTTTGTTCAAAATCAACTCCTAAATCTTGCTCATTCAACAACCAGTGTTCAGGCAAGATTTGCACCAACAAGGTTTGTTGCAACGCCAACCAGTGCGGCGACAATAAAACCTGCTACAACAAAAACGCCACCACAACCATTGACGGCATCATTAAAACTTGCGACTCCGAAGGAAAATGGTTGCGCGCCGACGAACAAACTTGCAGCACAAACAGCCAGTGCGGCGGGAACAAATGTATCAATAGGGTATGTTGCAAGGCCAGCCAATGCGGCAATGGCAACAAATGCTACGACAAAAACGCCACCACCACTCTTGACGGCGTTGTAAAGGCATGCGCCGCGGAAGGCAAATGGAGCCGGATTAACGCTCAATCATGCGTCCTCAATTCCCAATGCGTCAGCGGCAAATGCGCCAACGGATCCTGTTGCAACGCCAACCAGTGCGGCAACAATAAAACCTGCTACGACAAAAACGCCACCACAACCATTGACGGCGTAGTAAGAGTTTGCGCCGCGGAAGGCAGATGGCTTAAAAAATAAGCGACAAAAATCCGTATCACGATAAGAATAAACCCCGCTTTTTCGCGGGGTTTATTCTTAACAAATTTTGCCGATATTTTGATTTTATGATTAAATGATTAAATGAAATATTTTATTCAAGTTTTCGGCTGCCAAATGAACCGTTCGGACGCGGAACGGATCGGCTCGCTTTTTGAATCGCTCGGGTTGGAAAAAAGCGATAAAATGGCAGATGCCGATATTGCCGTGGTCGTGATGTGCTCGGTGCGCCAAATGGCCACTGACCGGGTTTTCGGTTTAGAACAAAAATTCAAAGAAATCAACAAAACGAATCCGGATTTCGAGTCAATCTTGACCGGATGTATCGTGGAAAACGATAAAGAAAAGTTTTCAAAGATTTTTAATTTTATTTTGGATATAAAAAAATTACATCAATGGCAAAATATTTTAGGTATTAAGGTTGGCGATAAGCGCGACAATTGCGGGGGTCCAACCCCCGCAAGCTTGCGGGGGTTGGACCCCCGCAATGATAGTGATTACTTTTCGGTCTTGCCCAAACAGTCGTCGCGATTTTCCGCGTTAATTCCAATATCAAAGGGATGCGATAATTTTTGCACTTATTGCGTGGTGCCCTATACCCGCGGATCGCTGGAATCCCGCCCGGCCGACGACATTCTGGCCGAGGTCAAAGCGGCGGTGAAAAACGGCGCCAAAGAAATCTGGCTGTTGGGTCAAAATGTAAATAATTATCATTTTAACGACATTGATTTTGCCAAACTTTTGCGCTCGGTCAACGATATTTCCGGCAATTTCTGGATTCGCTTCACTTCGCCCCATCCCAAGGACTTTAACGCCGCCGCGGTCAATGTTATGGCGCAATGCCAAAAAGTTACCCCTTATCTCAACCTGCCCATCCAAAGCGGCGATGATATCATTCTGAAGGCAATGGCGCGGCCGTATACGGTTGGCCAATATAAAACATTGGTTAAAAAAATCCGCGCCGCTTTCAAAAAATACCGCGCGGGTTTGGAAAAAGAAATCGCCATTTCCACCGATGTGATTGTGGGTTTTCCCGGCGAAACCAAAACCCAATTCAACAAGACCGCCAAAACATTCAAAACCGTAAAATACGATATGGCCTATATTTCCCAATATTCAAAACGCGCGGGCACGGCCGCGGCTTTGCTGGAAGATAACATTTTAAAAAGCGAAAAAAAATGGCGCGAAGAAACGATCAATGACATTGTGAAAATCACCGCTTTGGGCCATAATAAAAAATACATTGGCAAAACGGTCGCGGTTTTGGTGGACTCAATCAAAAACGGATTTGGTTTTGGAAAAAACCGACAATATAAAACCGTGAAATTCCCGATTGGCAAAAATAACATAAATATCGGCGATATTGTCAGTGTAAAAATTGCTCAGGCACAGTCATTTGGATTGGTTGGCAATTTCGCAAAAAATGAAAAAAGTCAAAGCCGTTGAATAATTGATTTTGGGAATATACTTTAAATTTGTCAATATTGTTCAAGGATATGAAAATACAACAATTATCCACTGGCTTAAAATTGATCGTCATCGTCGGCCCAAACGCTTCGGGAAAATCGGAATTGGCAATCCAACTCGCCAAAAGATTCAACGGCGAAGTGGTTTCCGCCGACTCCCGCCAGGTCTACGCGGGCATGGATATCGGCTCGGGCAAGGTAACCAAAAAAGAAATGGCGGGAATTCCCCACCATCTTTTAAGCGTGGCCAGTCCGAAATCAATCTTCACCGTCACCCGCTACCGCAAACTGGCGCTGAGCGCGATCAAAAAAATTCAAAAAACGGGTAAAACTCCGATCTTGTGTGGCGGCACCGGTTTTTATGTCCAGTCAATCGTGGACGGCATCGTTATTCCCGAAGTCAAGCCCAATTGGAAATTGCGGCAAACGCTGGAACAAAAATCCGCCGCCGAACTATTTGTGATGCTGAAAAAACTTGACCCGCGCCGCGCCAAAACCATTGAAGCCAAAAATCCGCGCCGTCTCATCCGCGCCATTGAAATCGTCAAGGCCACCAAAAAGCCGGTGCCCGAATTGAAGAAACAGCCGTTGTCCTATGAAATTTTGATGCTCGGTGTATCAAAAAGCGAAACCACGCTCAAAAAACTTATCAACCGCCGCGCCGAAATCCGCATGAAAGCCGGCATGGTTGGTGAAGTGAAAAAACTTAAGGCCTCCGGTTTATCCTGGAACAAACTGGAATCGTTTGGTTTGGAATACCGCGCCGTGGCCGAATTTTTGCAAAAAAAAATCACGCGCGAGCAAATGATTGAAAATATCAAAAAAGAGGACTGGCAATACGCCAAGCGCCAGATAACATGGTTCAAGCGCGATTCCCGCATCAATTGGACAAAAACCAAGCTCCAAGCGCTGTCGCGGGCAAAAAAATATATCAAAAAATAATTTTTTAACAAAAAAACAGCGTTCAAAAACCTGTTTAAAGATTGGGCAAGAGGAAGCGATTGCAACATAATTCATAAATCGCTTTTCGTAACCACTCACTGGGTATAGCATTTTGGTGTTTTATTCTCCCTTTGTAAAAGGGAGTACCCGCAGGGGGAGGGATTTGAATTTATGGGATTGCAAAAATCCTCCGGCGCGATTACGCGCCAC